>Ga0247722_10001137_pt1 | contig 15043 bp, 14 predicted proteins | sample MSEWelMarce3H_FC_FD_189094 | JGI IMG/M metagenome (GOLD analysis project Ga0247722, IMG submission 189094) | Subsurface sediment microbial communities from gas well in West Virginia, United States - MSEEL Well Study Marcellus 3H_FC | ecosystem: Environmental > Terrestrial > Deep subsurface >... | reverse complement strand
CGGTCCGTTCGGTTATTGGGGAGGTGGAGCCGGATGGACAGGACAACCGCTTGTTGTGAATTGGAGCAAAGCTGAAATTGCATCGTTAAGCAACCTCAATCCTCAATTTCTCTCTAAGAATGAATTGAAAGAAGTCATTCAAATTTCATTGTCTGGAAAGATCTATTTCCTCGATTTTGAAACCGGGACAGAGACTCGTCCACCCCTTTTCATTCGAAACCCAATTAAAGGAACACCGAGTATTGATCCGAAAAAAAAAGATCTTCTCTTCGTTGGACAGGGTATCCCTCATCGAGGAAAAATGGCATGGCGTGTCTTTCATTTGAAAAAACAATCACTGATCCACGAAGAAATGCTTCCATCTTCTTTTTCACTTCGCAAATGGGGAGCATGTGATGCGTCGCCGCTGCTCGACACTTCTAGCAGTACGATGATTTGGCCAACTGAATCGGGCGTTATTTACCGAACAAATTATAGCGACACATCATTCAACGCCATTGATCAATTCCGCTACAGATTATCAGCATCTCATCACCAAGGCATTGAATCGAGTCCATGCGCATACAAGCAATTAGGGTATTTCACCGACAATGGTGGCAATGTATTTTGTGCAGACTTAAGAACCATGAAACCAAGATGGCATTTCTTCAATACAGATGATTCCGACGCTTCGCCAGTTCTTTCAATAGAACAAGAAAATCCTTTTGTTTTTATTGGAAACGAAGTAGACAAACAAGGCTTAACCGGGTTTGGATATTTAAGAAAATTAGATGGGCTAACTGGGAAGGAAGTTTGGCGATATGAAAAAGAATGTTACTCCTCTGTTGGAGTAAAAGTAAACAACGGTGGCGTTCTTGCGACCACGCTCATTGGAAGGCAGCAAGCTTCAAACCTAGTTTACACGATCTTTTCACGAACATCTTTAAACGGAGCAGGTGAATTGGTTGCCTTAAACAAAGAAACAGGAGCGCTTGTTTTCAGCGTGCCCTTTAAACAATACAGTTGGGTATCCCCAATTGCGCTATACGACAAAAATGGTTATCCAACTTTATTCGTTCCAACCGTTGGCGGGGTAATCTATTTAATAGACGGAATGAACGGAAGTATTATTTATTCAGAAAACTTCGGATGTACCTTTGAGTCTTCTCCAATCGCTTGGGGAAACAGAATTATTCAACCCGCAAGGGGAAACAAAATTTTCAGCTTTATTCTCGAATGAAAAAATTAACGACCCTTCTTATTTGTTTGTCAATGATCGCCTTTTCATTTGGCCAAAAAGCGAAATTATTCAAAGTTGAAAATTCAAAATCGCCTTACCATTACTGGTGCTACGAACCCGAAAATTACAATAGTCAGCAAGATGGTGCTTGGCCTGTAATAGTGTTCTTACATGGTAGAAGCCTAAGCGGAACTGATTTAGAGATTGTAAGATCGTACGGTCTTATTCATGAAGTTGATAAAGGAAGAAGTTTTCCTGCAATTATCATTGCACCTCAAGTAAAAAAAGGAGAATCGTGGGATCCGGCGAAGGTTGTTGCTTGTATTCGAGAATTAGAAAAAACACATCGAGTAGACACGACGCGCATTTCAATCACAGGAATGAGTTTAGGCGGATACGGAACTCTGCATACCGCAGGGAAATACCCTGAATTATTCTGCGCAGCAGCGGCGTTTTGCGGCGGCGGAAGTGCGAAAGATGCGTGCCGACTTTCAACTATTCCTGTCTGGGTTGCACACGGAAAAAGAGATCGTGCAGTTCCATTTGGAGAATCCTACGAAATTGTTGAACGTATCAAATCGTGCGATGAAAAAAACGTGAAATTTACTGTTTTTGAATCGCACGACCACGGGGCGCTCGAACGTATGTTTAGAACAACAGAACTCTTTGACTTCCTTTTAAACAACAAAAAAGGGAAGCCAACATACTTCCCTCCTTTCAATAAAAAATCGTTGAATTAAACCAACGTATTTGTTTCAGTATTCGGGAAAATAACCCACGGTTTGAATGTTTTAGCCTCTTCAAATTCAAGGTGCGCATAAGAACATACGATAACGATGTCGCCAACGGTGCATTTCAATGCGGCTGGGCCATTCAAACAGATTACACCACTTCCTCTTTCACCCAAAATAATGTAGGTTTCAAGACGCTCGCCATTGGCACAATTTAAAACTTGAACGCGCTCACCTTCGATCATATTGGCCGCTTCCAATAGAATTGGATCTATTGTTATGCTACCTATATAATTCACATCTGCCTCAGTTACAGTTACTCGGTGAATTTTCGACTTTAAAACCTGAATAATCATAGGCCGCAAATTTAAACTTCATTTTTCATCTTAGCGCCATAATTATGATAAAGATTTCGAATATTCTATTGAACTGTTGGTTTCCTCGTGTATGCAGTGCCTGCAACCGCAGTCTTAACCTGCAAGAAAAAGGCGTGTGTTTCTTTTGTCAGCAATACCTTCATAAAACCAACCACTTCAATCGCAAGAGTAACATGCTCTTTTTACAATTAGGTTTTAGAATGAATTTGGAAAGCGTTCAATCGCTCTACTTCTTTCAACCTAAAAGTATTGAACAGCGGGCCATTCATGATTTGAAATATAAAAAGAATATGGAAGTTGGCCATTTCTTTGGAAGGGAAATGGGCGCTCGAATTGTTTCAACAAGTTGGTTGAAAGACGTCGATTTCATTGTACCTATTCCGATTCATAAAAACAAGGAACGAGAGCGAGGATACAATCAAGCTCATGTTTTGTGCGAAGGCATATCTGACGAAACCAAACTTCCTATTTTACATGTTCTGAAAAAGGAAAATTCAGGAAAAGGGGCAACCAAAGGCAATCGCCTTGAGCGCATGAACAGCCGAAAAATAGAATTTCAAATTGACAATCCCATTCCTCCAAATGCCAGACACGTATTAATAGTAGACGATGTAATAACTACAGGAGCAACACTCGAGTGCGCCTTTCATGTAATAAGAAAACAGTTCGCCGGGAAAATTTCAGTGGTATCGATAGCCCATACTATTTAATCCTATCTTTGAGTGCTTTTAATCCGTAAGCCATGAACCAAATTTTTAGACGTGTATTCATTCTTGTTCTATTCATTATTCCCTTTGCAATGCAATCGCAAGTGCAACAAGGTAAAGTTTTGCTCATGAATGGATCTGTTATAAAAAACGCCCAATGGGAAGAAAAAAACGGATTGATTTACATTTACGACGAGAAAAAAAATCTTTTTGGGAAGGAAAAAACACGTGCTATTGAATTGAACAAAAGTGAAATCTTTAGCTTGTCTAATGGCAGCGCAGAACAAATTCTTTATTACCAAGACACCATGCTTGGAGATTACTACACTCCTGAAGAAATGCGGGTATATTTGGCTGGTGCTGGCGATGCGCGGAAAAATTTCAAAGCCTGGCACATTGCTATTATTGGTTATGAAATATGTCTATTTGCAGGAAATTTAGTTGGCGATGGCTTGCTTGTGCTAATTGTTCCCCCAATTACCTATGCTGCTATGCAACTCATTGGCAAAATTAAAATTCGTGAAAAATACATGTCTGATCCCAACTACAAATACAACGATTTGTACGCTGAAGGCTTTGAGCCGCCCGCTCGATCTAAAAAAATGATTCGAGGTGCCCTCGGTGGTTTGGCAGGATCTGTCACAGGCGTGGTGCTTTATTTGATCAAAAATCAATAAGGTGATTATTACCTTCATTCAAAGTCTGTGTCTTGGCGGCGCATCTTTCTTCCTGCTTGGAACAGCCAATCCACAAACGAGTTTCGAAAACACGTTCTTATCTATTGCCGTTTTTTACAGCTATTGGATTTCAAGACAACTTCATAAAGCATCCTATTGGTTACCCCTTTTAGTTATTGCAGGAATGTTGTCTATTTCTCCGAACGTTCATTCGTTGCTCATGTTACTTGTTTCACTTTTCACGACACTGTATTTCCTTCAACATAAATTTTCATTTCGGAAAACTCCTTTGCTCAAGAACATAACAGTGGCATTGTGCTGGTCGATACTTGTAGCCATTCCCGACACAAAAGAAATTTTTGAATTGGGAGGAAGCGTCTTCTTCACCACACTTGCATTGTCTCTATGCATTGACTTTGTTCAGTCCAAGGAAGACTTTGGAAAAGTTGAAACTGTTCCTCACCTCATAGGAAACAATCTCACCCTATTCTTCGCGTTGATATTTACGTTAATAGGACACCTCTTCCTTCCAACAGATTTTTACGTTGGAATCTTGGCCTTAGCTATTCAAGCAGGGCTCACTTATCTTTCAAGAGAATCGCAAAGAGAAGCCCTTCGAGAGTTACCTTTTCTTGCCTACGCGCTCGGAATTTATCTCGTGTAGACGAAGTCTAGCGCATCGCAGAAATCGACAATTGCTTTATTAATGTCTGCATCGCTGTGCGCTGCAGAAACGAATCCAACTTCATATCCGCTCGGACCCAAGTAAATTCCGCGTTCCAAAAGGAAGCGATGAAATGGTGCGAACAACTGACCACTGTTCTCTGGAATTTCATCCATTCTGCGAATGGCCTTTTCTTTTGAGAAAGAAACCCAGAAAATACTTCCCATGTGGAAAATACGAAACACGTAGTTCTTCTGATCGGCGTGAGCTTGTATTGCCGAAACCATTTTATTGGTTTTTCTTTCCAACTCTTCATAAAAACCAGGCTTCACCAATTCTTTCAATTGGGCTAATCCGGCAGCCATTGCGACCGGATTTCCCGAAAGAGTTCCTGCCTGATAAACGGGACCATCGGGCGCAATTTGAGACATAATTTCTGCACTTGCCCCGTAGGCACCTACGGGCATTCCGCCTCCAATAATTTTTCCAAATGCAAGAACATCGGGTTGAATACCGTAATAACCCGAAGCTCCTTCAAAACCTAGACGAAAACCACTAATAACTTCATCAAAGAGCAACACTATTCCCTCACGGGTGCATACTTTACGAAGATGTCTTAAGAATACGCCGTCTTGAATAAGCAGTCCGTTGTTAGCGGGAACCGGCTCAATTGCGACTACTGCGATTTGTCCGCGATACATTTCAATTGCTGCATCGAAGGCTTCAATATCATTCAAAGGAACTACAATGGTTTCCTTCACATAAGCTTCTGGAATTCCAGCGCTGCTCGAAGTACCGAGCGTAGCTAAACCACTGCCTGCCTTTACCAACAATGCATCGACGTGTCCGTGATAACATCCTTCAAACTTCAACACTTTATCTCGACCAGTGTATCCACGCGCTAAACGAATTGCACTCATTGCCGCTTCAGTACCACTGCTTACAAAACGAATTTTTTCTAAATACTTATGATGCTGTAAAATGAAAGACGCCAGCTCATTTTCTTCTCGTGTAGGCGCACCGAAACTAGCTCCCTTAGCGGCTGTGGTGCAAATTGCTTCCGTAACCAATTCGTTTGCATGTCCTAGAATTAGTGGCCCCCAAGAGCAACAAAAATCGATAAACTCGTTGCCATCTGCATCCCAAACATGAGAGCCTTTTCCTCGCTCGAAAAACAATGGATTTCCTCCAACCGATTTAAATGCACGAACCGGAGAATTCACTCCGCCCGGAAAATATTTCTTCGCTTCTACAAAAAGTGCTTCACTGTTGCTCTGTTTCATGATGCAAACTTACGCTTGAACGAGAAAAACAACGTACTTTCGCGTCCCACATTTTTCAACTTGAAATACAGTTTTACCCTCCTACTGTTTTTGGTCGCTTCCGTAGCTGTCGCGATTGACTTCCCTATTGAGTCCATTCAAAAACTAAAAAAACACGGAATCACTTTTACGCCTGAATGCGGAGTCTATGCCAACAGTATTGCTGTTTCCTTTGATAACGAGTCTTCCTACAGTATCCTATACCGACTTGGAGCCACGGATTCATCGGGCTTTCAACGATATAAAAATCCGATCAGCATTCAGAAAACAACTTACATACAAGTTAAACTTGAAGGGGCTGGCGCTCCGAGCACGGTATTCATCGGCACATTCGTTGTTGGCAGAAATCACACGCTTCCCGTTGTTTGCTTGAAAGTGGAACCCAAAGCATTTTTCCCACCAACGGGTATTTATGATGGAAAAATATTGTCGGGGGGCAGTAATGCCGATGGCACACCCGGAGGAGGTAACAAGTTCATTGGTAACTCTTGGAAGAAAACACCAATCTCGTGCTTTGCGCAATTCTTCTACAACAATAAATTAGTTGAAGCAACTGCATGTCATGTCAAGACATTCGGAGGATGGACATTGGGGCTTCCCGAGAAATCACTGCATTTGTATACCGACACCCTGATCGGAAAGAAAGAATTTGAATACAAGTTTTTCAAGAACAAACCCTACAACGAATTCGAACACCTCGTTCTTCGCACAAGCGGAAGCGATCAGAATTTCACTCGTTTTAAAGACATTAGTATTTCAAGTTTCGCAGCTGAGTTAATGGTCGATTATATGGACTACCAGCCCGTAATCTTATATGTAAATGAAAAGTATTTCGGAATTGTTAACCTCAGAGAAAAGATAAACAAGGAGTATCTAGGATACAATCACAACGCCACAAAGGATTCAACCCAATTGCTTGAACAAGAAGGAAGATATTCCAAAGACTATCAATTCCTGAAAGACTTCGCGGCAGCGCATTATTCAGACAAAAACTTCCCTGAGGAAATTCAGAAGCTCATGGATTTAGAAGATTATTTCAATTATAGCTTTTTAGAAATCTACATTGCGAATGTTGATTCGCGCGGAAACATTCGCTTTTGGAAAGACTCCTCTTACGAAAACAAATGGCATTGGATCTATTACGACGGTGATCTTGGATGTGCCAGTCATTTCCACAAACAAAATTTCCTGAAAGAACGAATTAGTCCTGTTCAAACAGATTGGTACAACCCGACATGGACCACCCATCTTCTGCGCTACACAACGTTGAACCCGCAACTTCGAAATCGTTTCGTTCAACAAGCATGTTTACTCATGAGCACTATTCTTCAAAAAGATTCTGTCGTTAATCGCGTAGATCAGTTTGCAACGGACATTGCTTTTGAAATTCCATACCATATCAATCGATTTCCAATTGCTCAAAAAGAAAGTGAAAAAAGTTGGCGCAATCACGTGAGCAATTACAGAAGATTCTGGGAAACTCGTCCAGAATCCATGATGCGACATATGCAAGAGGCCTATGGTCTCGGTGATTCCATTCACATGAACTTCACTTCAAATTTTCCAAATGAAAAATTAATCATCGTAAACGATTCAAAACTTCACTTCAAAAAAGTTGAAGGCGAATTCTTTGCGAATATTCCACTTCCACTTGCAGTACCTGAGAATTCCTTCCCCTATATTTTCAATCAATGGAGCGATGGAAACAAAGACAAACGTCGGATATTAGACTGTTCCTCGCCACAAACTTTAGAAGCTAAATTTTCGCATGCTACTGATTCTGATTTAAAAGGTAAGTTGCACATTCGCAGATTCGGCAGTGAGATGAAAGCGAAACATCCTCTAAAATGGATGGAAATAGTGAATCAGAGTAATGAACCGATTGCTTTGAATGGAATCATTTTATATGATTCTCCAAACGGAATTGTAGACACACTCTTCACCGAATCATACGTAGAAACCTTAGCGCCCTTGACCTCAGCCATATTTGTTAGTCACTTGAACACTGCGGAAATTGGACAAGCACTTAACTTACCTGAAGGCACTCGAATTTATCCAGCAAACTTCCCTGTAGGTTTTTCAACCAAGCACTCCTATTATTTGGGTGACAAAGAAAATGGGGTTATTGACAGTATGCTCGTTAATTTTCCAGATACACTTTTCACTCATGGAAAGCATTTCGTTTGTTTCTTTGATGAAAATGGAAATCTCAAATATGATCGAGTTAATCAAAAAACTGAATTCGACTGGACTGTTAAAGAGGTAAAATCCATGAATGCAATTATGAGTAATCTAAGTGAATTTCCCTTGTGGATCTATTGGAGCAATGGTTTCGCCTTGTTGCTGTATGTTCTACTAGCATTCTTCAAAAAGATTAAATGGCGCGATGCTATTCGCTATTTCGCATTTACAGCACTTGCAATTGGCCTGCTCTACTGGGCATACAAGGGAGTTTCTATTCAAGAAATTGTAGGTCAAATAATAAACACCCATTGGATTTGGATTGTTGCAGCGTTAGTCATTGAATATGTATCTGTCATATTCAGAGGAATTCGCTGGAACCAGTTGTTGAAACCTCTCGGACATAAAGCAAATACATGGAATGCCATTCACGCCGTTGCATTTGGCTATTGCATGAACGATTTAGTTCCTAGAAGTGGGGAGGTTGCTCGTTGCACCTTGCTTTTCAAATCAGATAAAATTCCAGTTTCAACCTTGGTAGGAACGGTAATCGTTGAACGCGTAATCGACATGGTGATGTTCGGCTTACTGCTTCTTTGGGGAATTTTACTCTTGCCTTCAACATTATCTTCGTTAATGAATGAAACAAAAAGTCCCGGATTCTCAATGGAATTAGGAATAGCCTTGATCGTTCTGGCAGTTACCGGCATTGTGGTTTTACGCTACATTTTGAAGCACACCTTTAAAAACAAATTCATTGAAAAATTCGCCGAATTTATTCGAGGAACTTGGAAAGCATTTTTAAGTGTAGGAAAAATTGAAGGCAAGTTCAAATTCATTTTTCTAACGGTCGGAATTTGGGGTGCATGGTTACTCATGACTTGGTTCAATCTTTTAGCTGTTCCTGGTTGCGAACACATGGGTTTGAATGAGTCGGTATTCTTAATGATTTGTGCAAGCTTGGCAATGCTTGCGCCAACGCCTGGAGGGCTTGGTGCATTCCACTCCATTACTATCATTGGATTTATTATTTTAGGATATGCAGATGAAAACAATGCATCTACTTCACTACTCGGATTAACTTTTGCAACGGTATCTTGGTCTACAAGAACATTAATGGAAATTTTATCTGGCTTCGTAGGTTTCCTTATTGTATCGTATCGAATCAAATATGGAAAAACTACTTCAACAAATTAAAGCTTGGCGTGAAGCCGGAGATACCATTGTTTTTACCAATGGCGTTTTCGATATTTTGCATGTAGGTCATGTGACCTATCTCGAGCAGGCTGCTGCGCAAGGCAATCGTTTAATCATAGGCGTCAATAGCGACGCTTCTGTCCGCAGCTTAAACAAAGGTCCTGAACGCCCCATCAATCCTGAATGGGCTCGCGTGAGAGTGCTTGAAGCACTCAGATGTGTCAACGCCGCAATCGTATTTTCAGACCACACTCCACTGGAATTAATTCTAGCCATTCAACCCGACATTTTAGTGAAGGGCGGCGATTACAATCCAGATGAAACCGATGAAATGAACAAGACCTACATGGTTGGCTCAAAGGAAGTAAAAGAATCTGGAGGAAAAGCCATTGCTATTCCTTTGGTTGAAGGATTTTCAACTACGAATATTCTCAGCAAGAGATAAACTTCAAAGAACTTCAAATAAAAATGGCGACCCAAAAGGATCGCCATTTCTATTGCTATAAAGTTTCGTTTATTCTTTAATAATCGATTTAGAAACACGCTCTGTTTCGTTTTGAATTAAGAAATGATAATACCCTGAAGGCAATCCCAATCCGTTTAATTCAATGATGTTATTTCCTGTGATCGCTGGGTATTTCGACTCATAAACAAGCTTACCCATAGCATCGAACAAATAAACATTCAAATACTCTTCTTTCGAAGAATAGAACTGTGCTGTTAATTGTTCTGAGAACGGATTAGGATAGACACTCAAATTAGCCAAAGTCGCTTGTGCTGGGATTTCAGCATCCTCGAATGAAATCAAATATTCTCCAGACTCTCTTACAAAAGTTGATGCACTGATACTCGCACGAAGCGTGTAACAGTATGTAGCATTGAATGTAGTACCGGCCTTGTATACTCGGACTCTGTATGTTCCAACAGTGTTGGTGTTGTATATGATAACCTCGTTGGTTGTACCTGTATTGAGTGAACTCCCAACCAACTGATTGCTCGGATTGTACAATGCAACCTGATAATCAGCAGGCAAAGTAGACAATTCAATTTTTATGTTTTTGTTTGCGGAAGTATTTACAAACTTGAAATAATCTTGGTCAGATGAACTAGATAATTTCGCAAGAATATTTGTGTTTACTACAATTGTTTTAGCTTGATTCAAAGAGTTATTGGTCTCGTATGAATCGGTGCATGTTGGGAAAGCAGAAAGTGTTGCAAAACTTGAAGCCGATGAATAGTTTCCTGTTCCTGCTGGGCAAGTCGCACTAACTTGATAATTGTATGTTGCAACTGATGCCAATCCAGTCAGACTATATGAAGTGGTCGTCAACCCAGAAACTGTCGTCCATGTTGTTGCTGTTGAAAGCTTGTATTGCAAGGTGTAAGATGTTGCTCCTGAAACAGCACCCCAAGAAACAACAGCACCAGTAGTTGTAATTGCGCTTGAAGCTAAACTCGCAGGTACTCCACACAACACAGGAACTGGAATTCCGCAACCGTTCGAAGAAAGCAAACTGGTGCGAGCGCCGCCTGTTGCAAACAATGCTTGCATACGTGCAGTCTGACCTGCAGAGAACATGTACATACAAGCATCATCAGTATAGTCCATGTAATTCATGGTCATCTCAACTGGAGTTCCGGTACAAGTGCTTAAATGTGGATATGTTGGGCAGCCGTAATTCGAGGTGTTGTGCGTTGGTGTGTCAGCTACTTGGTCAGTTCCACATGTTGCATCTCCCCAGATGTGTCGAAGGTTTAACCAGTGTCCAACTTCGTGCGTAGCTGTTCTTCCTAAATTAAATGGTGCTGTTGAAGTTCCTATAGTACCGAAATACTGATAGTCAATTACCACACCGTCGGTAGCTGCAGAACCACCAGGGAACTGAGCATAACCTAAGATTCCACCGCTGATATCACACACCCAAATATTCAAATACTTCGATGCATCCCATGCAGACTTCCCACCCGTAGAATTATTCTTCATTGCATCATTCGTGCTGAATGCAGTTGTCGCTGTTGATGTGCGAGTAATACCGTTTGTAGCCGCACCCGTTGGATCAACTGAGGCCATGCAAAACTGAATATCGGTGTTTGAAGCTGTGAATATCGAAGGCGTATTCGCCGCATCGGCATTCATCTTAGCAAAATCTTTATTCAAAACATCGATCTGCGTCAAAATCTGCGCATCAGAAATATTCTCTGTTGTCGTGTTATAAACCACGTGAACAACCACGGGGATAGTTACAACGGCGCGATCTGAACCATTGCTGTGAGAAAGAAACTCGTTGGTAAAGTTCTCGATTTCAATTTGGTTGAGCTCATATGACGGATTCTCTTGAACCGCACGCTCGTAATGCTCCATTGTTCCGCAATTGCGCTGAGCAAATGCAAAAACCGGAAGTGCCAATAATAAGAATAAAAATATTTTTTTCATTTAAATAAGATTAGGTTGTGGTATTCAAATATATGAAATACACGCGCATACAGTTTTTTTAAATCAAAAAAGGTTTGACAAAACAGGACCTATTCAATCCTAACTTCGCCGAATGGAAATTCTAGCCATTCTCTCGAGTCTCGCCTACACTGTTCTCTATCTTCTAGAATCGTGGTGGTGCTGGCCAATGGCCATTCTCGGCAGCGCCATTTATTATTATTTATGTCGAAAAGCCAACCTGCAAGGAGAGAGTTGGTTGCAACTTTTCTATGTTGGCTTCGCTGTATTTGGCTGGATGAATACCGAATCCTCCTTTGAACACCCTGAATGGGATTTCAAGCAGCACCTCCTTTTTCTATTTGGATCTATCATTCTCTGGCAATTGTTTTTTCTTGTCTTGAAAAAACGAAACTCGGCACTGCCACAACTCGACGCCTTTGTTTTAGCTTTTGCCCTTGCCGGAACAGTTCTGCAAATCTTATATATTGAAAGCAATTGGTACTACTTCATCGCCGTGAACTCCATCTCAATCTATACCTATTGGACACGCGGATTGAAGAAAAGCATTGTGCTTTACTTGGTTTATTTGGGACTAAGTATTTACGGAATTATTCAGTAAAATCGTCGAAGAGAAAATCGTTGTAAGGGAAACGAACAATGTGTATCTCACGTGCGCGATCGTACAAAATTTCTCGAAACTCTTCAATCTGAATTTTCTTCGAGGCACTCATGAAAACAACGTCTTCCGAACCCATGCGCGCCATCCAAGATTCTTTCAATTCTTCCAAAGAATAATTAGCTGCAGTCTTAGGTGTAAGATCGTCTTCATCCTTTTCAATAAATGAATATGCATCAACTTTATTGAAGGCTAGAATCATCGGCTTATCACCAGCTCCAATTTCTTGAAGCGTTTCCATAACAACTTTGTAATGATCTTCAAATTGCGGATGTGAAATGTCTACCACATGCACCAGCAAATCCGATTCACGCACTTCATCCAACGTACTCTTGAACGACTCAATCAATTGGTGAGGAAGTTTACGAATGAATCCTACCGTATCACTTAGAAGCAAAGGCAAATTCTTAACTACCACCTTCCGAACAGTGGTGTCTAGCGTAGCGAACAATTTGTTTTCAGCCAACACTTCACTCTTGCTCATCATATTCATGATGGTCGACTTTCCAACGTTCGTATAACCTACAAGGGCAACACGAACCATGGCTCCGCGATTTCCGCGCTGAGTAGTTTTTTGACGATCTATAATTTTCAAGTCTTCTTTCAACTTGGCAATTCGATCGCGAATAATTCTTCGGTCAGTTTCAATTTGAAGCTCACCCGGACCGCGCATTCCAATACCACCCTTTTGTCTTTCTAAGTGCGTCCACATGCGCGTTAAGCGTGGAAGCAAATACTCGTATTGCGCCAATTCAACTTGAACTTTCGCATGAGCTGTTTGCGCACGCGCAGCGAAAATATCGAGGATCAAATTGTTTCGATCTAAAATTTTCACCTTGTGATCATCGTCGTTGAATAAGTTCTCGAGGTTACGCAATTGCGAAGGCGAAAGCTCATCGTCGAAGATGACCATGTCCACTTCGTTCTCGAAAACAAAATCTTTGATCTCCTGAATTTTTCCAGAACCTACAAAGGTTCTATTGTCTGGATGATCGAGGTTTTGCCAATAGCGCTTTACACAAAACGCATCGGCTGTTGTGGCTAGAAATGCCAACTCATCTAAATACTCGGTTAGGACATCAATGTTTTGACGCTTGTTCACAATACCCACGAGCACACAGGTCTCTTGGGGTTTCTTGGTCTCTTGTAATTTTGCCATTTTATCTTCCCGACAACTTCATGCAGTATGCTGTAAGCGCATCAATTTCTTGAACGGTTAACATACTTTCAAATGGAGGCATTCCTGCTTTTCCGTGTATAATCTGATTTTTTATTTCATCTGCGGAAAGCTGACTCACCGTTATGTTCTTCGCTCCACTTAACTGAAGATTTCCTTCACTGCCATGACATGTTGCGCAACGCTTAATGAACAACGCTTGCGCATCAACAGGCCCTTGAACTTTTGGTTCATCTGAACACGCTTCGAAGCACAACGAAAAAACAAACGCTACGAGAGAATAAAGCAATACGTAAATAATCTTCTTGCTCATTCTCAATGCATGAATGCCATTTTAGACCAGTAGCCCATGTAGCTCATGGCAACAATGCTAATCAATAAACCTAATCCGTAGAAAATTGCAATCTTCTTTGCACGATCGCGGCCGTTTGTGGCACGCTTCGCCTTTGAATATCCGATCGTAATAAACACAACTGCTAAGATCATCATTGCAGGGTGTTCAACTAATTTCTTACGTAGCTCAGGAGTCTTCATAATGTTGCTATTGCTCATAATGTTCATCACCAACAAAACCAATCCTACTACTAATTGAATGTGAGAAAAAATTAATGAAAACAAAACCAACTTGCTTGGCTTGCCTGAAACGGTTTCGTTCTTCTCTTTCACCATTGAAACAACAATGGCTAATAGTGGAAGAAGCAACAATAAATAAGGAAGTAAAATGTGTAAGTGTTTGAAGCCCGTTTGCATAATTATTAATTTTCTTCAAATCTAATCTTCTTTTTGAAAAACTCCACATCTTTGTTCCCAAGAAAAAAACATGAATAAGATTGTATACAACGTTACCGTAAGCGTAGACCCCGGAATTCATGAAGAATGGATTACCTGGATGAAAGACATTCACATTCCAGATGTCATGAACACCGGTAAATTTCTTCAAAATCGCATTTTACGCGTTCATGGAGAGGAAGAAAATGGCGTTACATATGCCGTTCAATACACTGCCCTTAATCGCAGTGAACTCGACAGTTACTTCGCAGAACATGCACCAAAACTACAAAAAGACCATGTGGACAAATATGGCAATCGCGCTGTGGCCTTTCGAACCATATTAGAAATACTTCACGAAACCGGAGAATAGCTCAATTAGTCTTAAAAAAGACTATTTTTGCGCCACTAATTACCGAGAGACAATTTATTGAAATGAGTGCTACCCTTCAGCAAGAAAAGCTAAACTTGCGTGTTTCGCAAATGGCAGAGAATCTTATAGGTTCTGAAATAATTAAACTTGGCGGAGAAATTCGCGATCGCATTCTTCAAGGAGAAAAAATATACAACTTCACCATTGGAGATTTCAACCCGCAAATCTTCCCGATTCCTACTGAACTGAAACAGTTCATCATTGATTGTTACAACGAAGATTTAACCAACTACCCTGTTGCGAATGGTGTAGTTGAACTGCGCAACGCCGTTGTGCAATTGCTAAAAGAAAAACAAGGCCTTAAATATTCTGCTGAAGAAATTTTAGTAGCCGGAGGTGCGCGTCCTATCATTTACGCCATCTTCCAAGCTATCGTTGATCCGGGAGACAAAGTTGTTTTCCCTGTTCCGTCTTGGAATAACAATCACTACACACATCTTTCTCACGCGCATCAAGTGTTCGTTGAAACACTTCCCGAAG
>Ga0247722_10001136_pt1 | contig 15049 bp, 14 predicted proteins | sample MSEWelMarce3H_FC_FD_189094 | JGI IMG/M metagenome (GOLD analysis project Ga0247722, IMG submission 189094) | Subsurface sediment microbial communities from gas well in West Virginia, United States - MSEEL Well Study Marcellus 3H_FC | ecosystem: Environmental > Terrestrial > Deep subsurface >... | reverse complement strand
TTATATATATATATATATATATATATATATATATATATTTACACCTTTGATGATTTAAGTTCGTACAAAAAATGTTACAACAAATATATCGTAACGGATAATGAAGAAAAAATGCTAAATTAGAAGATGAATTATAAGCAACCAAAGAACATCTCAAAAAATATACAGCACCTTCATGCAAAAAGGATTATTATGAAAAGAATAAAATTGTTATTAACGAGCGAAATAAAAATTATAAACCTACGCCCGAAGAAAAAAAGAATACAATAGGCATAAAAATATATAGCAATAGCGTATATGGTAGAAAAAATTAAAAATCAATCCGGTATGTCAATGTTTAGATACGTTAATGAACAAATACAGGCATTAAACAACAGTAAGGTGTTTGCCGGTATTATGATTATTACATTGAACGTTGTATCACGTTTTGTAAATATTAAATTAAGCAAGACGATGGAGTCGTATTTAAAATACACCTTTAGCAAATATGTATTGGTTTTCACAATTGCATGGATGGGAACACGAGATATATACATTGCATTGTTTATTATGGGGTGTTTTGCAATCGTGAGTGATTTATTATTCAACGAGGAAAGTATATTTTGCATATTGCCTGACGAATTTAAAGACCATCACTTATCTATATTAGAAGAACAAGAGAACATGGCCAATGTGACCGACGAAGAAATCGCCAAGGCTAAGAAGGTATTGGAAAAGGCAAAAGAACAAATGAAAACAAAAGATATTGAGCTGGAAAGTTATAAAATTTAGTCGGTTGGTATCACCAAAAGTAAGTTATATGGCCAAAAGTAAGTTATATTATATGAAATAAAATTATGCATATACTATAATTAGAACAATACATGGACGAAGTCGAATTTACTATAGAGAGTTTGGCGATTAAGATTTATACAAACATACCGGATAAACAAAACCAGATTGTGAATTTTACGCGAAACATGTTATACATACCAAAGTCGATAAATAACGACGAGGCAGTTGAAGTTGAATCAGTAGCATTAGAAGAACTGCCTTTTTTCACAACAGATGTAGAATATCCGGTGGATCAATTAAACAGACTGGACTATCAATCGCGCGTGAACTTCTTTTTTAATTCGGGCAAGTTTGTGGATATATTAAGACCCTATTATGTGAAAGAAGATAATGTTGCAGGCGAAACTTTCAAAAGCACCGATGATAGTTATTATGAAAAACGCGAACGCCGGACTCGCGGAAATATAATGACAATGTTGGAAATTCTATTTCCAACCAAATTCCCGGTTATCAATGACATCCAAACGTCTTATGATTTCTTAAAAGACAAACAATCAACGCGACCATTTTGGTTTAATCCGTTCCAAACACATTATTTCTCGTATTTAAAAATAGGTGGCGGCACATATACCATAAAAAAAACAGTATGGTTGAATGACATGTTAAACCATCCAGTATATCGTAAAATGATTGTAGAATATCGCAAAGTGCGCAAATGGGCAGATGAACAATTATATAGTAAAGATAGCAGGTTTGGCAATCCAGCCGAACAAATCAAAGATATCAAAACAAAAATTAAGGCAGAACTTAACAAAATGAGTGAAACGGTGACCAAATTAAATGTGATTGCAGATGACTACATAAAAGGTGCCAATAAATCTGCAGGTGGGGCGGCGAAAGAGAAAACTATTAGTTTTATAAGTGTTACAAACACGGTAAATGATGCGAATGACAAATACACAGTTACCGATAATATTGATGATGAAGCCAATGAACCCGCTATTATCGAACCTGCTATAATATTTAGTGACGCCGACATTAAATGGATAGAAATGGATACTAGCCAGATATTCACTATTAAATCGACTGATATAACAGTTGAGAGTAACCCTCTTAAAAAACAACTACGCGAAGCATATAAAGCAATTAATGGGTATGAATCGAGTATAAACCGACTAAAAAAGGATATAGAAAATGTAAAATCATATTTTACGACTACAATTGCAAAAGCGATTGGCAAGACACCATCAACGACCATTTTACGTAAATTCCAAGCAATTATGAATGAATATAAAGACCCTTTCCGTAAATCATCGAATATATATTTGCAACATTTAATTGATGGATTATTTACCGACGACGCTGCAGCAGAAGAATATTACAAACTATTAGCTGCAATATATAAGAAATATATTCGTGGAGAAGGCCTGGATGCAGAAGACGAAGAACTCTTAACCGGTGGCACGAATGAACCCAAGCTGGTAAATGTGGGCATTAGTTATATAAATGTCGGCGAATCGAATAAACCAACACGAGAAGTCTATTTTATGGTAGATTTGGTGGACGGTGAAATAAATAATGAGAACGTGTCATCAATTTATTGTCCATTTATTGGGGATTATCTCGGTAACCAATTAGAATATTTAATAACCGAATCGCGAAATCCTCTAGAAAACAAATGGGCAGTAGATAAGAACCGCCAAATGTTTTCGCTTAAAAAAATAGAAGCGTCGATTGCGAATAATTTCTCGAGCAATGAATTGTCAGCAAGCGAAAGCGTTCCCGGTCGTAAAATTGGCCCCGGTCAATTAAATGAGAATCGCCAACAACCAACACGGCCAATTATGTCACCCGTGCAGAATTTCATGGCATATATAATGAAAGACCCCACCGATTTGCAGAGACAATTGGATGAATTAAAACGTAAATATCTCGATAATGATATTACTTCATTAGATGCGCTTAGAATTTTGGACCAAATAAAAGAAATGAAACAAAGCCCTTTCGCGAAACAATTGTATGAAGCCATTGAGGGGTGGAATGAAAACATGGAAATAAAAAATAATAAGGTGATTAATAGTTTGATTGCAGTTATAAATAGCATTAAAGCGAAAAAAGAGATGATTACAAATGAAAAAGAGAGTTATGCAACTAAGAATGACCCGTCCAAACAAAGATTATTAATATTAAGCAAAGAAGAAGATGTAAATAATATACTAGCTATCATTGCAGAAAAAGTACTTGCCCATGAAAAAACAAAGCGTGAACGAATAACGGGGGGTAGTACCCGGAAACATGTAAATCGTGATCGTCATGAGCATAAAAAAAGTACAAAGAAACATCGTTAATTATTCATATATTTGTTTTTGTGTAAATAAATATATACAGAGAATGTGCAGTTATATGATTACTTTTTGTAAAATACTGGCTTCTTATCTACAAACTTACCGATTTCGTCACCAACTTCTTCACCTGCAGCAACTGCATAGATGACGCCGTTGACCTCGTTTGTCGTATAGTAGGCGGTGCCTTTGATCGTGATTTCAAATACCTCGGCTTCTTCTTCCTCAACCTCAACCTCGACCTCTTCTTCTTCCTCTTCGGCTTCTTCTTCTGTCTCTTCCTCAACCTCGACCTCCTCTTCTTCAGCCTCTTCTTCCTCCTCTTCCTCCTCTTCCTCGACCTCGACCTCCTCTTCTTCAGCCTCTTCTTCCTCCTCTTCCTCGACTTCGACCTCCTCTTCTTCCTCCTCAGCCTCTTCTTCTTCTTCTTCTTCTTCTTCCTCGGCCTCAGCCTCTTCTTCCTCCTCTTCCTCAGCCTCTTCTTCAGCCTCTTCCTCCTCGGCCTCTTCTTCGGCCTCTTCAATGTCATAAACGATGTTCTCAGGCGGATTCACCTTCAACGTCTTAATGATTTTAATATCATCAACATGTGTGACAGGTAAGGTCGAAACGGGAACGGATAACGCAGGGACGGATACCGCAGAGACGATCGAGCCAGGTTCAATCTTAATCTTCACCGGTTCATCGTGTGAACATTGAGTATAAGTCGAACAACAATGAGGTTGTTGGCGAAATTCCGGCAAAGAACGAATCAAACTGCGTAGCGCCTTATTTTCCTTGCGTAGCTTTTTATTCTTTTTGATTATGCGCTGAACGCATGGCAGGTCCAATACCGCGTTATATGTGTCTTCGTAGATGCTCATTATGCGAATGTATGTGTAAGATGCATAAAAATATGGAACGCACATAAAATCAATTTTTTACTATGATGGAATTCCATAGCCAATATTAGGTCAAATCACACGATATTTTGTACCATTCTGGCGGAAATAAATCATCCGTAGGTTTGTTAGCTAATGCGGGGCCAAACCACTTATTCGGGTAACATACAATCTTATCCGGATTACGATTTAAATATGCGCCCCACCAACTAAACGTACTATTAGCAATGATATTGTGATGACAACAACTCATCATTAGCATCTGTTTCCAATCTGGGATTGTCGAATCTACATTCACGAACTTAATATCTGCAAATTTGGATTTCAACTTCGCGATAACCGTTTCGACAATTTGGCGGTCTTGCGCCTCGCAAAAATACAATATTCGTATATATGTTTGACCTAGTCGGCTCCGCATTTCGCGAATCGCATTCTCATAGTACTGGCAAGGAAGCACCGGATGCGCATGTTGGATAGCTTGATAATCCCCTATACGAAAATGCATACTGACATTAACCCCGGTCGCATTCTCACCGCTAAAATGTTCACGCCGAATATCGATATGCCATTGATCTAGTTTCAACATTGAAAAAAGCGTGGCCTGGTTATGTTTAAAATATTTATAACTTTGAAAGTATCCATGCAATAGAATCGCTTGATTGTTAATTGCATGTGGTATTTTATTATATGTAAATCCGGGTTCGTTGATAACAGGGAATGAATATAACACTTCGTTTGTAATCTTATTTGTCGGGTTATTTGTCGGGTTATTTGTCGTAAATAATAGAAACGATTTTAGAAAATTATTCCAATACGTGGGGCGTTGATGCGGTCCAGTAGTTATGCCCGGTGTAAATGGAAATACAATGACGCGCCCCGCATCCATCCCATAAGAAATCGTTGCAAATATTTGAAATAGTTGATTGCCTAGACCCCCCATCAAATGACATGATACGACGGATGACATTTATACGTATTATCTTCAATTATTTATGTATTTTTATCAATACATAAATAAAGTCACCACCCGCAACTAGACAATTAACAATCTTAAATTATCAGCAAAACAACATTCTAGTTTTAAGGCAGTAATCTCCATAATTTTATTTACATTTTGCCTTACATGATCCGCAAATTCGCATTCTGGACTTTTTACACATTTGTATTCGAAATTTTTTAAATATTTACATTTGATCGCAAATAAGCCCAAAACGCAATCATCAAACATATATTTAAGGGTACATACATTGAAAAATTTTACAAACGCGTCATATACATCAATATTATTTTTTACTAATTCTATAAAAGTCGCGTCCAATAATTTATATCTTCCGGTTAATTTTATAACAACGTCATCGTCACGAATGTTATATTTATTAATTACTTCTTTTATGTCTAATAATTCATTTACACCTTTATGTCTAAAGTTTAAAAAATTGTTATTCGTGTAAACCACATCACATGATAACTTATCTAAATACGTTTCGCGCAACCCGTTGTTTTCAACTATGATTGGTTTTATGGACACATCGGCCTGTATTACCGACAATAACTGTTTGATGCTATCAATATATCTATTTTTTCGATGTTCTGTATTACGTGAACCAACCTTGTTTGTAATAGATGTTGTAATTATAAGATAAATCATAATATAATAAAATAATAAAATATTTTAAAGTCGAAACTTGAACGGATTTATGGGCGGCGGGTTACATTAGAATCCAAAATTTTCCTTCATAATGTCGGTTTTACTTGGACCTTGTTGTTTTTCGCTTTGGCGTTTCACTTTATATACGCCGGATTGTTTTGATAATGCTCCCTTTGACCCATGGATGCCCGTATTTTCCATATCATCAGTATTTTCGTGCAATTCGGGTAATATTCGGGCCATTGGTTTTTCAATAACCAGCAACATATGATCTGTCTTCATCAACTTACGATATTCTTGTATGGTAAGGTTGCCGTAAAACTTATCGAGCAAATAATGCGGGTCGGGTGCAGGTTTAATATTCTTCTTAAAATTATAAACCACACTATATAATTTGTTCAATAAATGATACCGTTCAAATTTAATCGAGTCGTCTACATTTTCTTTTAACAAATAGGCGACTGCACATTCGGGTCGACAAAATGACCCATACCCACATAGCTCTCCGTCGACTTCATATTTTGGAATATAACACGTTGGGTTGTCATAATCATATGTGCACCAAAAACATGCGGATTTCTTATCTGGATTACTGTTGTGGTAGAGCTGTAGTTTTATTTGTTTAATTTTTGCTTGGATATCTTTCATACTAATGTCCGCGTCATTTATTTCGGTATTATTTGCACGACTACATGTAGTGCATTCGTGTTTATTTATTCCGTGCAATGCCGTAGTTGAATTTGTATATGCACTATTATTAGTCTGTGCATTATTGTCTGGTCCAAAATGTGAAAACGTGGACGTGGACGATGGAATGTATGCCATAATGTCCGGCGGTGGGTCAGGAATATATTCAGTGGGATTTCGTAAAATATGCGAATCCGGATCTTCATTGTAATTTAAACTGTCCAACGAACACTTCAAATGCAAAATGATATTGGCTACTGACATCCTCTCGTGATTATCTGCAACTGGGGTTGCAATTAATTTGCCGCCCTTTGGTTTGCGTCCGCGTTTCTTTGGAAGTTTATCCGCGGTGACCGGACTTTCTGGTGCGTCAACATGTGATTCTTCTTCAGTCTCCTTCTTCTTACGTCCTCGCTTCTTCTTAACATCTTCATTAGTCGTCGTATCCATTTTAATAATAACAAAAAAAAACGTTTATATCGTTTGATAAATTAATTTACGCGGAACATGATACGGTTACCGATTCAGTACATATGTTTGCGTTTGCGTTTCTATAACACGTACGACACAATGGTTTATAGTTTGCAGAACCAATGAGGACTTGTGCAGTCTCGGTAGATGTTCGATGTGAAAATATCGATGGTTGTCCACACTCGCATACCGCCTGCAATTTAGTAATCGTATCACAAAATGGTATTAAATCACACAACTTACCGAACTTAATACGTTTAAAATCTCCGTCCAATCCACATACAACAACGTGCTTTTTATAAGTTTCAACTAACATAACAACCATATCATGAATATCCGGGAAAAACTGCCCCTCATTGATTAGAACCACATCACTATTCATAACATGGTCTGTACGCACAACTTCTTCCAGCTTCATGCACTGGATACACGGTATCATTTGTTTATCGTGAGTAGATAGCAATGTGTTGTGGTATCTAGTGTCTGCCGCATAATTAATGGCAACCACGTTCACGTTCTCCTCGAGACATCTATTGTATATTTCTATTAATTTGGTGGTTTTGCCAGAAAACATAGGGCCAATAAAAAGGTCTAAACATCCAGGAGAAGACATTTATAATAAGTGTTTACATAAATATATACGTTTCAACGAAATTCAATTTTTCTTTATTGTCATATTATGAAGAACAATATAGAAATTACCGGCTAATTCATTGTATATCACTATTAATGTCACATACGAATGAAAATATACCATGGGTAGAAAAATATAGACCAACAAAATTCGATGATATTGTGTTAGACCCGGCAAACCGTGTTATTTTCGACAATATTTTATCGACCGGATATTTTCCCAACCTAATGTTTTATGGCCCGCCAGGAACAGGAAAGACGACAACCATCATGAATTTAATCAACGAATATAACGCACAATATAATCCAATGAGTAAAGGTTCCGTTATACATTTAAATGCATCCGACGAACGCGGAATTGATATTATACGCAATCAAATATACCAATTTGTAAAATCCAATAATTTCTTCAATAAGGGCCTAAAATTCGTCATATTAGATGAAGTTGATTATATGACGAAAAATGCACAACATGCATTGAAATATTTACTGCAAACGTCGTCATTTAATGTCCGGTATTGTTTAATTTGTAATTATATTAGTAAGGTAGATGAATCGCTGAAAAACGAATTCATATGTATACGGTTTAATCAGTTACCACAAAAAGATATACGCAGGTTTATAGAACAGCTTGTAGTCGGGGAAAAGTTGGATATTACCGGAGAAACGATCGAGAAGATTCAACAAATGTATCAATCGGATATACGTAGTATGATTAATTTCATTCAACTACATCAAAATTATGAATGTATGCAGTCAAATATTATAACGAGTGATACTTGGCAAAAAATGACCAAAATAGTAGATGGGGATTCGAGCATAGATATTCATTCATATATACAACAGTTAAGTGTTCAGTACAATATAGATAAGAAAACAATCATCAAAGAATATTTTAACTACATTATGCGAAACCACCCAGAAAAAATAAATGTGGCATATCTAACAAATATTGAACTAATATTGCACACTACCGATACAAATTGCACGAATGTTATAAATTACATGAAATATATGTAGATGGACAAACTGTAATTCAGTGAGTCCAGAATTGTGTATACCATGTTTACATCGTTCTAAAAAATTGATATAAATAATATATCATTTGCAATATAAAGAAGCTAATAAACTCTAATATGTCAATTGATGATGAATGGAATACGTTTATAGATGGGGGAGATATCAACGCCGATTATGTAGACACGTATCAAACAACCCAACTGGGGTTAGACGCACCAGACTGTGAAGAATTGTATATATCAACCAAAACAAAAGTATTGTTTTTAAATCAGCCGATCGACATTTCAGATGTATTCTGGAATTTGCCAATAATCGATTATGGTACACCATCGAACGGTATTGTAAAAAAGCAAATGAAAATTGTCTGCAATAGTGAAGATGAATATAATGACTACCGCAAAAAAACCGAAAATATTAAATATTTCACAGAAAATATCATAAAACAAATAAACAATCCAACCGCCAGGCGCATTAAATATAAAGATGAGCGAAAGATAACTATCGGCATGTCAAAAAAGGATATAATGAACTGTCGTGGGAAAGTGAAGAACGCATTCTACAATTGTTTTGCAATCATTATACGGTTTAAGTTCGAAGGGGCGTTTCGCGAAATCCACATTAAGGTGTTTAATACAGGTAAATTAGAAATACCCGGCATTTTAAATACAGAAATACTGACAGTCGTTAAGCAAATGTTGCTGGATTGCTTATGCCCATATATCAAAATCCCGGCATTCTATGTAGACACCGAAAAAGAAGACAATGTGTTAATCAACTCGAACTTCAATTGCGGATACTATATCAATCGCGACAAATTATACTCGATTTTGCGAGGCAACAAGTATCGTATTGAGACCGCATATGACCCATGTAGCTATCCTGGCGTAAAATGCAAGTTCTATTTCAACACGGAGTTGGGGTTTGACACGACAAAACAACTAGGCCAGCCAGTAAAAGCGGATCGAACAATGAAAATGCATGAATTGTGCGATGCGAAACAATATATTGAAATTTCATTCATGGTTTTTCGAACAGGTAGTTGTTTAATTGTGGGCAATTGTACCGAAAAAATATTATATTATGTATTTGATTTTATTAAGAAAATTCTGCATGACGAATTCCATGAAATAAATGTGGAAAATGACAGTACTGCTGTAAGGGAGAAAAAAACAAAGCTACGTAAACGTCAAATTACAATGTCGGTTGACTACTATAACACGCATATATCAGCATAAAGCTCTGTATAGATTATCCAATGATTGGGTCATACAGCCAGTAAACCAGTTCTTTCATATTGTGTTCTTCTATTTTTTTACGTAAAACACCGTTATCCAGATAAAACTTTTCAATAAGTAATTCATTGATGTCTGTAATATCATGCAACATGGTCACCTCAAACAACTTGTTTATTTCTCCCAGAAAATCGTAATAGTCAGTAAAAGACATTTTCGTGATGCTGCGAATATATTCTAAATATCCGCGAGTAATGTCACTGTGGTTTGTAAATTTTAGAAGAGACGGCAATAAATGTTTACAAATATTGATTCGGTTTGCAGTGGTAATATGTATATTGTCCCAATGTAGTAAACAATTCATAAAGCTGTGTGTACGTTGTAGTGTAACAATACATTCATCCATATTAAGCAACGTCTGGGTTTGTTGAAGAGAAAATATATTGCCCATGGTATCAGACGGGGTCCCATTATCGTTGGATTCGAATATGGTTTTCTTATAAATAAATAAGATGGCGTCATTGTGATTTATTGTGAGAGCAAGACCATGCTCATGGATTTGTTCCATATATTCGATAAAATACACATACGACTTTTGTGCATAATAATTCGCGTTTTTCACATTTCCATATTTCATTAACATATATTCATACACTTTGTTGATTATGTTTATCCCGACATAAAACATACAATCATATTGGACGGCGGATGTTTCTGCGGTAAATTTACCAAATGCATCAATATATTCTTGCATAAGATGCATATAAGCATCAACTATATGTTGGGTCGTGGGTTGGGTCGTGGCATGTTTACTGGCATTCGCAACCATGCGATTCATTGTATTAAGGTATATCTAGATATTATGCGAGAAAAATACATTTTGTTACAATAAGTATTTAAAGTATTCACTTATTATACAGATATAATCATATTAAATATGCCTGCCGATATGTCTAACAATAACGTCACCCCTGATGGGTACAGATTGCCCGAAATAACTACACTTCAGCACGCAGTAAAGTTGTCCATTGTCGAAGATAAGCCGATCATGATGGACTACTGGACAGAATCGATTGAGCGTACTGTATTAATCGGTGTAAAAGATACAAATGAGAAGTTGTTGGTAAAGAATGAAGAAGAGTATACTAGCCCAATATCAAAGATATACAAGGTCGGCAAGGAATATATCATCATGACCGAGAATTCCATCTATTTGGTTGACGTGCAAATCCCGACTAAGCGTATTAGTGCATAAATTGGGAAAATTTACATTATTGTGATCACTAATGTAAATATATAATTGAATTGAGAATTGAGACAATTCTTATGGCAGTGCGGTTTTTAGTATCTCCATATGTTCAGGTGAAATGGACGTGGGAAACTGTACATCAAATACGATAATCAAATTACCGACATTATTTTCTCGTTTCATTCCCAGTCCAGGGACCATTTTTTTATATTGGGGAATGATAACGCCTGGATTGGTCGCATTATTTATTGAAAACCGCTTTCCACTTAGATGATTTATTTCGATCGTGAACCCACATAGCGACTCCTTCAATGAAATGGTAATATTGTATATCAGGTCGAGCCCGGAACGAGTAAATAATTCGTGTTTTGCGACAGATATTTGTAGTTGAATATGCCCTTTTCTTCCATTTACCACGTTACCCATATCCTGCAATATAACCGTTTCGCCGTGATTGATTCCGCCCGGAATATTGATAAACATGGTTTCTACTTCGACAGTCTGTATATTATTATTAATGATAGTTCTGTCGATATTAATCTGGTATGAACATCCGTTGTAGCATTGTTCTAACGTCAATTCGATTTGCTTTGTAATTGGCTGTATTACATTTGAAAAATGGAATTGAGTATGGAATTGGCTGGGTCGCCCATTTTGAAATATATTGACATGGGGCATTCCTGGAATATTATGCATACCATGCATACCATTAAACATCATGTTAAATATATTATTTATATCATTAAATTGCTCGGAGTTTCCAAATTGTGCAGGCGGGGGCAAACTGTCTTTCATGTCATATTGTTTTCGTAGTGCAGGGTCGCCAAGTGTTTCATACGCTTCATTAATTTTTTGTATTTTTTCTTTCGCGTCTTCGCTGGGGTTTCTGTCGGGATGATACTTCAATGATAGAGATCGATATGCTTTCTTTATATCCGCCTCGGTTGCATCGGCCGAAATGCCTAATATCTCATAATATGATGTCATTGTATAGTATCAATATATAATTTCGTTCTATATAATATTTTCAATAAATGTTATATAAAACTAACAGAACAATATACAATAAACTACGCGATGTCTATACAAACCACCTTTATTGATAAGTACCGGCCCTATTATTTAAAAGATTTTTGCACTACCGACAATTTTAAGCGTGCAGTGAAAACATTAATTTCCGCGGACGAGTTAAATATTTTGTTCATTGGAAATAGCAATGCAGGAAAAACATCACTATTAAATGCACTAATACGCGAGTATTATGGATTAGGCCAACGCGATTCCTTTCCGGAAAACAATATTTTATTTGTGAACAATTTGAAAGAACAGGGCATACAATATTTTCGAAATGACATGAAAACGTTCTGTCAGTCACGATCGTCGATTTATGGGAAGAAAAAGATCGTATTGGTTGATGATATTGATACGATCAACGAACAAAGCCAACAAGTATTTCGCAATTACATTGATAAATATTACAACAATATCCAGTTCATTAGTGTATGCAGTAATGTGCAAAAAGTGGTGGAGAGTATTCAATCCAGATTACATATCATTCAAATTCCGCCACCCACACAAGACCATGTTTGCCAACTTATGAATAAAATAATCGCAGCCGAAAAAATCATTATTGACGATGATTCGAGACAATATATATTGTCTATTTCGAATCTCTCCATACGAACCATGATCGGGCTATTAGAAAAGATCTACATATACAATAAGCCGGTTAATAAGGATACTTGCGTAAAATTATGCTCCATTATATCATATAAACAATTTGACGAGTATTTATTGAATCTCCAACAAAATGATTTGCCTGGTGCTATTCAAATAATGTATAGTTTGTATGATTATGGATATTCTGTGATTGATATTTACGATTATATGTTTTCGTACATTAAAACCACCAATGTGGTTGACGACAACACTAAGTATAAAATAACAACGATTTTGTGTAAATATATAACCATTTTTAATATGATACACGAAGACTGTATTGAGTTGGCGCTGTTTACAGGGAATGTCTATGAAATATTTCAGCCCGCGTAGAGAAACGGTGAAATAAAACAATATAGAGATGTAATTTTATGTAAAATAGATAAAATTACAATGGACGCGATTTTACCAGGTGCAATAACCGATTCGTCGACATATATTCGCACTATTATTGCGTCGATTCTCATATCTGTCGTAACGTATATGATGAAACTGTTTACCGAATATGAATTTACGTGGATAAGCATGAATGATTTGGAAGAATATTTTACAAATAAACATTCGGTGGTAATCGAAGGTGAAAAAATACAAACTATCATGTCATGGGGAGGGACTGAGACAAGTGTATTATTTACCCCACGTTTTAACGCGATTTGGAACTTCATTACAAATAATATGCATGGCAATTACATGATTCGTCGTATGAGAGAAGTATTGAAACCCACAACTGGTTCTACAAAACCGACCGAAGAAGTATTTGTAGTGAATCAACATCGTTCTTTTCTTATTGATCCCAACCGCGAAATTTATGCCAAAGTCACAATAGACAACAAAAATGAACGGAATGACAAAATAGATTCATTTCATACGCGTTACATAATCACATTATATTCATATACAGAGCGTGTAAAAGACATAATCGATTTCGTAGACGGCATCACTCGTAAGTATTTAGCATCATTACAAACATTTCGCAAAAATAAACAATTCATTTACACACTAGAGCGCGTGCAATACACTGAAGATATACTGTCATGTTGGAGTGAACACGAGTTCAAAAGTAATTTCATGTTCGATAATATATTCTTCAATGGAAAAAATGAGTTAATTAATAAGTTAGATTTTTTCCTGCATAACCGGGAGTGGTATGCCAATTTGGGAATTCCATATACTCTTGGCATTGGTCTGCATGGCCCACCCGGCACGGGTAAAACATCATTGGTAAAATGCATTGCGAATTATACAGGCCGACATATTATCGTGTTGTCATTAAAACTGATTAAAACCCGAAAACAGTTATTTGAATTCTTCTATGAACAAAAATACAACACTAACAATACTACGCCGTTATCGTTTGAAAACAAAATAATTCTATTGGAAGATTTGGATTGTTGTACGAATATTGTATTGCAACGCCATACGTTGAAGTTAACCGAAACAGCACATCAGCTTAACGAATATCATGTCGTTGATATGGAAAATCAATCTCGGTCTACAACAGAAAAATCAAAAAATACAACGTCAACTTTGGTCAGCCCTGACGAACCCATCACACTTGATGATATCTTAAATTTATGGGACGGGATACGCGAAACTCCTGGCCGAATAATGATTATTACTAGTAACCATTACGATAAATTGGACGCGGCGTTGGTTCGTCCTGGCAGGATTGATATTACGCTTGAACTTAAAAATGCGGACCGGAAAATCATCGGGGATATGTATAAACATTTATTTCGAAAAACAATGCCTGCTCGAGTATTGTCAAAAATACCCGATTATAAATATTCCCCTGCATCTATAATGAATAAATACATTAGTTGTAAAAATAACAGTGAATTATTTACGCGCAGTTTGTTGGAAGATTTGGCATAATTCTTGATGGCAAAATATATATTATTGTGAAAGTGTTTAGATAAAAGTTCTTGATATATGATATATATAATGAATTTTCTAATGTCCGCTTTTTCAAGACGGCGTCCGTCAAATCCGGCGCCCCCGCAAACTGTATTTATGCATGATGAAACGGTTAAACAAACATCATTGACTTATGCCGCAGAAGAGAAGGCGGCTGCTGCCAAGGCTTCTGCCGATCAGGCCGCGGCAGAGAAAGCAGTGGCTGATGCGTATAAAGTGGCTCAACAAGAATCGGCTGAACGTGCTGCTGCAACTGAGCGTGCTATTGCAGCTGAGCAGGCTGCCGCCGCCGAAGCTGAACGTATTGCCGCCCAGCGCGCTGCTGCTGAGAAGGCCGAGGCGGATCGTGTTGCCTCACAGCAAGCCGAGGAGAAGGCCGAGGCGGATCGCGTTGCTGCTGAGAAGGCTGATGCGGATCGCGTTGCGGCCGAGAAGGCTGAGGCGGATCGCGTTGCTGCCGAGAAGGCCGAGGCGGA
>Ga0247722_10001135_pt1 | contig 15054 bp, 14 predicted proteins | sample MSEWelMarce3H_FC_FD_189094 | JGI IMG/M metagenome (GOLD analysis project Ga0247722, IMG submission 189094) | Subsurface sediment microbial communities from gas well in West Virginia, United States - MSEEL Well Study Marcellus 3H_FC | ecosystem: Environmental > Terrestrial > Deep subsurface >... | reverse complement strand
GGCCTAATTTTGATTGATTCACCGGGTATTTTGTGGCCAAAAATTGAAAATCCCAAATAGTGGCAATTTTATGAAAATCGACATAACCACCGCCGCCTAATGAGCCACGTTGTTTGCCAATAATTTCTAAAAATTCTATTTCACTTTCAGGCAGAGTCTCTAATTTAAAGCGTTTTTTCATCAATTCAGGATAGTTTTTTAAGAAAAAAGCCGCGCCAAAACACGCTACGTCTTCATGGTTCATGGCAGTATTTTTAATTGAACCTGCCAAAGCCAAACGATAGCCACTATTGGGATTTTCAATTTTTGGCCACAAAATACCCGGTGAATCAATCAAAATTAGGCCATTGCGTAAATCAATTCGTTGTTGACCCTGTGTCACGGCTGGTTCATTGGCGGCTTTGGCAATTTGTTTACCTGCCAAGGTGTTAATGAGTGTGGATTTACCCACATTAGGAATGCCCGTAATTAAGGCGGTAATGTTGCCTAATTTATCTTCTTTACCTGCCAACATTTGCTTAATATCGTTAATTAAAGCGCGAATTTGCTCAGGTTTTTGCGTGGTAATGGCTAAGGCTTGGGTATGACTTTGTTGTCTAAAATAAGCTAACCATTGCTGAGTAATGGCAGGGTCGGCCAAATCACTTTTGGTGAGCAATTTCAAACTGGGCTTGTCGGCACAAAATTGCTCAATCACAGGATTGGAGCTGCTGTAAGGTAAACGTGCGTCTAATACTTCGATGACTAAATCAACTTTGGGTAAAATTTCTTTAATTTCACGAATGGCCTTGTTCATGTGGCCGGGAAACCAGTTGATACTCATACACACTTACCGCGTTAGTTCTAAAAAATGTATTGTACCTACTCTAGACATTAAAAGCCTAACTGTCTTAACACCCCCTTCTCTCCATTAAGCCATGTTTGCTCAATTAGCTGAATAGTATTTTTGCCCAACAACAACACACTCGAAGCGCGTGTGCCATAAATCGGAGACTTAATAAAGGCCGTTGCCAATAAGCGTTCCCACACCAAACCTACACCTGTATCGGGTAGCTCCTCATCCAAAGGTTGCGTTTGGTCTTGTAACAAAGACAGTGCTTGCTCAATATTAATTTGCTGTTGAGCAAGTAATTCAGTTAATCCTGCTTTAAGACGTTGCGTTTTTGGCCAAGGACTATCTAATAACTGATTACTTAAACCATAAATCCCTGCTGTCAACTCTTGCGGTGGTGTGCCACGATTACTCAACACGGCGGCTTGTTGTCGATGACCAACCAACAAATTAAAACCACTATATAACTCAGCTTGCGTAGCCAATTGCTGTACATAGGCTAAAGGCTCATCTGTGCCTTTTAAAAACTCAGCCACCAAATGCCCACGTGATAATGCTCCTTTAGCTGCGTTAGGCTCACGATAATTGGTCAGTGCTGCCCATCGGCCATCCTTGGTAACGCCTAGCCATGTACCACCCTCTTGTTCATCTCGTCCTGCCAAGACGTGTGGCGCATCTGACCAATAATCAATCGCTTGGGCAGGACGAGCATAAAACTCATCACGATTGCCAATCAACACTAAGGGATAATCTGGGCGAACTTGCCACGCAAAAGCCAACAAACACATAACAGCCTCTTGAGTTAATTTTACGCTAGAATACATCTTTTTTAGGGCTTACGCGGTTATCGCTTATTTGTTCACTCAATAATTGTTTTCAACAATCATTAGCTCACAAAACGCGCTAATTGTAACACAATGCGTAAGCCTTATTTTTTTAGAACTTACGCGCCAATTGCAGTGCAATGCGTAAGTCTTGCTTTTGCTTGGGAGCATAATTGATGCTGACGTATCCACAAATAGACCCCGTTGCCGTGAATCTTGGCTTTTTTCAAATTCATTGGTACGGCATTATGTACCTGTGCGCGTTTGGCATGGCCTACTTTTTGGGGTCAGTGCGCGCCAAACGCATGAACCCTGTCTGGACAGCCGAGCAACTCTCTGACCTTATTTTTTATGGCGCAATGGGTGTTATTTTAGGGGGACGTTTTGGCTATGTCTTCTTTTATAGCTTTGAGCAATTTTTGGCCAATCCTTTATGGTTATTTCAAGTCTGGAAAGGCGGCATGAGTTTTCATGGTGGCTTTTTGGGCGTATTAGTGGCACTGATGTTTTTTGCCAAGCGTTATCAATTAGGCTTTTGGCAAGTGGTTGATTTTGTTGCGCCTATCGTACCAACAGGCATTTTATTTGGCCGTATTGGTAATTTTATTGGCGGTGAATTATGGGGCAGACCTGTCATTAACCCTGATTATCCATTAGCAATGATTTTTCCTCACGTGGACAACTTACCGCGTCATCCCTCACAACTGTATGAAGCCTTTTTGGAAGGTGCATTATTGTTTGCTGTGGTTTGGTGGTTTTCGAGTAAGCCACGGCCTGTTAAGGCAGTATCGGGTGTATTTGCTTTAGGTTATGGTTTAGGTCGATTTACCGTAGAATTTTTTAGAGAGCCAGATGCTGACAAAGGCTTTATTGCCTTTAATTGGTTGACGATGGGGCAATTGTTATCATTACCATTGATTGCGCTTGGTATTTTATTATTGGTTTTGGCTTACAAACACAAGCCTTCAGTACAAGGTTAAGACCATGAAACAGTATTTAGACTTGATGCGCCATATTAAAGACAACGGGACATTTAAAGGCGACCGCACAGGTACAGGCACTTATTCGGTGTTTGGTCATCAAATGCGTTTTAACTTGGCGGATGGTTTTCCTTTAGTCACCACCAAAAAAGTCCATCTTAAGTCGATTATTCACGAGTTATTATGGTTTTTAAGTGGCGATACCAATGTCAAATACTTGCAAGATAATGGCGTAAGTATTTGGAATGAATGGGCGACTGCGGAGCAATGTGCGCGTTTTGGTCGTTCCGAAGGCGAATTAGGTGCGGTGTACGGCCATCAATGGCGTAATTTTGGCGCAACACAAAACGCTGATGGTAGTTTTAGCCCCGATGGTGTTGACCAAATTGCTGCCCTAGTTCATGACCTAAAACATAGTCCTAATTCACGGCGTTTAATTGTGTCGGGTTGGAATCCTCAAGAAGCCAATCAAGTGGCACTACCACCCTGTCATACGCTGTTTCAGTTTTATGTTGCTAATGGCAAATTGTCCTGTCAGTTATATCAACGTAGTGCGGATGTATTTTTGGGTGTGCCGTTTAATATCGCTTCTTATGCCTTATTAACCATGATGTTGGCACAGGTTTGTGATTTGCAATTAGGTGAGTTTATTTGGACAGGTGGTGATTGCCATTTGTACAGTAATCATTTAGAACAAACCGAGTTACAGTTAAGTCGTGAACCGTTGCCATTGCCAACGATGCGTTTAAATCCCGCCGTAAAAGCCATTTTTAGCTTTAAGTTTGAAGATTTTACGCTAGAAAATTATCAGTCTCATGCTGCGATTAAAGCACCTGTAGCGGTTTGAGGAATAACGATGAAACTATCTTTAATTGTTGCCATTGCTCAAAATGGCTGTATTGGTATTGATAACAAACTTCCTTGGTATTTGCCCGAAGACTTAAAATACTTTCGCCGCTTAACAACAGGCAATATTGTGATTATGGGGCGCAAAACTTACGACTCTATTGGTAAACCTTTACCCAATCGCCACAACATTGTGATTAGTCGTCATACTGATTTTCACGCCGATGGTGTAAAAACGGTTTGTAGTATTGATGAAGCTCTCAAAATAGCCGAGAGTTTGGCTGAGATTAGCGATATTAAACGAAGCCTTTATTATGGGTGGCGCACAAATTTACGCGCAAACCTTGCCCTTGGCGCAACGTTTATATATCACCGAAGTTAAAAAAAATGTCACAGGTGATGCGTTCTTTCCGTCTATAGATTTAGCGCAATGGCAAGAAATTGGCCGCGAAGCACATTATTACGAGCCACAAGACACGTATTATGATTTTGTGGTTTATGAACGGGGCTTCGACTCCGCTCAACCAACGCAATAAGCACCCTGAGCGGAGTCGAAGGGTAACAGGAGAAAAAATCATGAGCCACGAAACAGCAATTTTAGGCGGTGGGTGCTTTTGGTGTTTAGAGGCAGTTTTTTTACAAGTAAAAGGGGTTTGTCATGTCACCTCTGGCTATGCAGGTGGCGCACGTCCTAATCCTACTTATGAGCAAATTTGTACGGGTGTTTCGGGTCATGCCGAAGTGGTTAAAATTGATTTTGACCCAACAATCATCAGTTTTGAACAACTGTTAGACGTGTTTTACGGCATTCACGACCCAACTACGCTTAACCGTCAAGGTAATGATGTTGGCACACAGTATCGTTCGGTCATTTTTTGCCAAAACGCCGAACAACGCCACATCGCCCAAGCCTACATTGCTCAACTACACAATAGCGGCGTATTCAAAAACCCGATTGTCACGCAAATGAGTGATGCTGTACCGTTTTATCCTGCCGAAGCCTATCATCAAAATTATTTTGCTAATCATCCTCATCAAGGTTATTGCCAAATGGTGGTTGCGCCTAAAGTCGCCAAGTTCAAACAGTATTTTAAAGACTTACATCGCTGACATTTTTACTGACATAAATTTTGCTTGATATAGAGTAATACTTTGATATACATTAAAAAATTACTGACATTTTTACTGACATTTTTATGGCAGAACAAAGCAAAACTTGGCTAGATGAATACACCTTACGAGTCATGACCTATAAATCAGGTGTGTTTACCTTTGGCCTAAAGCTAGATATTGCCGCGTTACAGCCCATGATTGATAGAGTCAATGATGCTCAAATCCGTTTTAACAAAATGCCTATGCTGCCACAAATTATTGATACAATTCAGGAAAAAGTCTTAGTCAGTAGTATTTATAGTACCAACACCATAGAGGGGGGTGAGTTTAGCCCAGCAGAAACTGAGCAAATATTAAAAACCGACCCAAAACTGATTCAAAAAAGCGAAGAAAAACGTTTAACTAACTTAAAACAAGCCATTGAGTGGGTAAAACAACATAGTTCGTCACAGCTTATTGCCAATCAAGGACAAAAAATTTCTTTACAAGATATTCTCACCTTACATGGTTTAGTCTCGCGGCAGATTGACGAAACCAACAATCCACCTCAACAATTTAGAAATAATCAACCCTCACAAAAAACACTTGTTGGCAATGCCACACATGGTGGCAGTTATCGCTCACCCAAATGTCTAGCCGATATTGAATATTTAATGAGTGCATGGTTAGAATGGCTAAACAGTCCTACTCTACTAAGGCAATCCGCCTTAATTAGAGCGAGCCTTGCTCATTATTATTTTGAAATCATTCATCCTTTTTGGGATGGCAATGGCCGTACAGGTCGTTTACTTGAAATGCTGATTTTAGAGCAAGCAGGCTACCGCTTTAGCTCTTCGGCTATTTGGCAACATTACCAAGAAAACATTCATCAATATTTTTCTCTATTTAATCATTGTAGAAAACTGGCTGATAAAAAAGACAACTTTGCTTATCAAGATTTTATTCATTTTATGCTTGAGGGAATGCTAAATACGATTAACAATTTACATGACCAAGGTAATGACTTAATTAAGTTTTTACTATACAAAAATGCCTTAAATGAAGCACGAAACAACAAAACCCTCTCAGAAAGACAATTTCAACTAATTGAATTATATATGAACTTGTTGGCAAGTCATGCCACACCTTTATCACCCAGTGAATTGTATAAAAAGCCTATTATGCAAACCTTATTTTATGGCAAAACTGAACGCACCTACTTTAGGGATGTTGAAAAAGTTGTCAAAATGGGATTTTTAAAAGAAAATAAAGGTAAACTGTATTTTTAAATTGATTAAAGGCTTAGCTTTTCTCATCAAAACATTGGCATAAACCTCAAAATAGGTCTATATCTGTTATGTGGACTATTTTAGGACTTACGCGGTTATCGCTTATTTACTCACTAAACAACCGTTTTCAACGATTTTTAGTTCACAAAACGCGCTAATTTCGGTGAAATGCGTAAGTCACATATTTTACAGAGGAGATAACAAGATGACGATGGTGACGCTTGATATGACGCCAGTTGATGCTAAACATATTCATCAACAAATTTTACAACTAGAGTCAATGCACCATGATATGCTTGCCCACGACAGCATTCACGCGAATACTGTCGCTAACACGCTAAAACTATTACATCAGATTGAAGACGAATTGCGACATCAGGCGCGAGTCGAACATCATCACTAATAACAAAAACCCCGTGTTGGTTGCCTAACACGGGGTTTATTTTTTACTGCTTACGCTTCATCGCTTCAAAAAAGTCATCGTTGGTTTTGGTGTCTTTCATCTTATCGAGCAAGAATTCAATCGCGGCAATCTCATCCATTGGATGTAAAATTTTGCGTAAAATCCAAACTTTCTTCAATTCATCATCAGGCATTAACCGCTCTTCACGGCGCGTACCCGATTTTTTGATGTTAATCGCAGGGAAGACACGTTTTTCGGCAATACGGCGGTCTAAATGCACTTCATGGTTGCCTGTGCCTTTAAACTCCTCAAAAATCACTTCGTCCATTTTAGAGCCAGTCTCAACCAAAGCAGTGGCAATAATCGTTAAAGAACCACCCTCTTCAATCGAACGTGCGGCACCAAAGAAGCGTTTTGGCCGCTCTAAAGCATGTGCATCCACACCACCCGTCAACACCTTACCAGACGAAGGAATGACCGTGTTATAGGCGCGTGCTAAACGGGTAATCGAATCTAACAAAATCACCACGTCTTTTTTGTGTTCAACCAAACGCTTGGCTTTTTCTATAACCATTTCGGCGACTTGTACGTGGCGTGCTGGTGGTTCATCAAAAGTCGAGGCAACCACTTCGCCACGCACGGTGCGAATCATTTCGGTCACTTCTTCGGGGCGTTCATCAATCAACAACACAATTAAATGCACTTCAGGATTATTACGTGCAATGGAGTGTGCGATATTTTGTAGCAGAATGGTTTTACCCGCTTTAGGCGGCGCAACAATCAACGAACGCTGACCTTTACCTACGGGCGCAACCAAGTCTATGACCCGTGCCGTCAAATCTTCGGTTGAGCCATTGCCCAATTCTAAAATTAAACGTGCGGTGGGAAATAAAGGTGTAAGGTTTTCAAAGAGGATTTTATTGCGGGCGTTTTCGGGTGAGTCGTAGTTAATATGATTCACTTTTAACAAAGCAAAATAACGCTCACCTTCTTTGGGTGGACGAATCGTGCCTGCAATGGTATCACCCGTGCGTAAATTAAAACGGCGAATTTGTGAAGGGCTGACATAAATATCGTCAGGGCCTGCCAAATAAGAACCTTCGGAAGACCGCAAGAAACCAAAGCCATCGCTTAAAATTTCTAATACGCCATCACCATAAATCTCTTCGCCATTCATTGCATGACGCTTGAGAATAGCAAAAATGACATCTTGTTTACGATTACGCGCCATGTTGTCTAAGTTCATAGACTCGGCAATGTGTACCAATTCGGCAATAGGTTTCTGTTTGAGTTCGGTCAGGTTCATAAGGATGCTGCAAAAGAGAGAATGCGAAAATGCTCACATACCGCTTTCATCAACTAATACGTGTAATCTTAGGAAAATATCAGTTGCGCTGTAGACAAGGTTTTATGGTGTGGTATGCCTAGCAGAGCGGCTTGCGCTGGACGAAAAGGCGGTCTTGAGATACAACCGCCTTGAGGGTGTATTATATATTAGAATCTAAAAAGGCTGTCAATTGGGATTTCGCTAAAGCACCCACTTTTGTTGCTGCAACTTGACCACCTTTGAACAAACTGAGGGTTGGAATGCCCCGAACGCCGAATTTTTGAGCAGTTGCAGGATTTTCGTCAACATTGACTTTGACAATTTTTACTTTGCCTTCGTACTCGCCAGCCAAGTCATCTAAAATGGGAGCAATCATTTTGCATGGGCCACACCACGGTGCCCAATAGTCAACTAAGACCAAACCGTCTGCGTTTAACACATCTTGTTCAAATTGGGCATCGGTCGTATTTACAATCAATGGGCTAGCCATGAGCTTCTCCAAATAAATAAAGGGGGATAATAACAGGTTTACAGGCTTCTTTTACAGGCTCAAAGCTGTTATATCTTTTTGTGAAACTTAATAAATCATTTATTGGGCAGGTGCAGACAATTTTCAATCTTGATGAACAAAAATTTGTCTCTTTGACATTCAACAGTCATTAACTTGACACATTAGGACTTACGCGGTTATCGCTTATTTGTTCACATTTCAACCGTTTTCAACGGTTTCATATTCACAAAACGCGCTAATTGCGGTGCAATGCGTAAATCCTGATATTATAAAAGGTTTTCAAAATTAACTTCCATAGGACAAACTGGCTATTTTGCCTTTTGTACCAATGACAATCATAGGTTGAGGCATGAATCGTAACTTATCCGAAGGCAGCTTATTGGCGGCCATTGACTTAGGCTCTAATAGTTTTCACTTGGCGATTGCCCGTTTAGACCACGGCGAAGTACGGCGGATTGATAGCTTATCCGAAAAAGTACAACTCGGTGCGGGTTTTGACGCGCAGCAAAATTTAACTCCCGAAGCGCAAACCCGTGCTTTGGCGTGTTTGGCGCGTTTTGCCCAACGCTTGCAAGCAATTCCCTTACGTTATTTACGCATTGTGGCGACCAATGCCCTACGTCAAGCCAATAACTCGGCACAATTTATTGAAAAAGCGGAACATATTCTCAAAAAACGGATTGAGATTGTCGCAGGTCGTGAAGAAGCACGGTTAATTTATTTGGGCGTTTCACATACCTTAGCCGAAGAAGGTCGGCGTTTAGTAGTCGATATTGGTGGTGGTTCAACCGAATTTATTATTGGTGAAAATTTTGAACCCTTAGCCACCGAATCGTTACAAATGGGCTGTGTCGCTTATACCCAACGTTTTTTTGCTGATGGTCATATTTCGGCCAAAGCGCTCGATAAAGCAACGATGGCCGCACGTCAAGAAGTGATGGCCATTGCTAATACCTATCGTCAAGTAGGGTGGCAATCGGTGGTTGGCTCAAGCGGCACCATTAAAGCAACACGCCAAGTGATGTTACAAAACGGCTGGGCAAGCAGTGAGGGCTTTATTAGCCGTGACGGTTTAAAACAATTACGCGAACGAATTTTAAGTTATAAACATGTCAATGATTTAAACATTTCTGGCTTAAAAGACGATAGAAAGGCGATTTTGCCTGCGGGTTTTGCCATTATTCAGGCCGTGTTTGATGAATTAGACTTAGAAACTATGAACTACTCGGACGGCGCGCTACGCGAAGGCGTACTGTACGATATGTTAGGACGTTTTAGTCATGAAGATATTCGTGACCGCAGTGCAAAAGCCTTACTTGCTCGTTATCACGCCGACCAAACGCAAGCAGAACGGGTGGCCATCACCGCCGATTTATTTTATCAACAAGTACAATCTTTATTAAATTTAGAAGAAGAAGACCAAGACTTATTACGCCGCGCTGCCTTATTACATGAAATTGGTTTAGCGATTTCACATAGCAGTTATCATAAACATGGCGAGTATTTATTACATTATTCTGATGTAGCAGGATTTTCGCAAGCAGACCAAGAACGCTTGGCGTTGTTAGTGGGTTGTCATCGCCGTAAAATTCGCCTAGAGCAAAAATTACACTTATTGGCCAAAGGGGGTACTTCGTTGTTTTATGTGGCAATTATTTTGCGTATTGCCTCTTTATTACATCATAGCCGCAGCTCTATTGCCTTACCAGAACTGAAACTTACAAGTGATGGTTTGCATTTTATTTTGCAATTTCCTGAGCAATGGCTGGCGAGCCATCCATTAACGGCGGCTGATTTGGAGGAAGAAAAAGACTATTTGGCCGCGTGGGATATTAGTTTGGTGGTGAGTTAATCAATTTTTAGCGATAAAGCTCCCTCTCCCACTGGGAGAGGGAACAACAAAGCCCTAACTCGCTCTTGACATTTTTTCTAACAATATCGCTTGTGCCTGATGTGGCACTTCGCCGTCCGCCATTGGCACACGATGCCAAGTACCATCGTTATGTAACTCCCACGCCAACTGATTATCCGCTAAATAATTTAACAATCCGTCTTTATAAATCCGCTTTTTTAGCGCGGGGTCATCAATGGGGAAACAGGTCTCTACTCGCGAGAATAAATTTCTGTCCATCCAATCGGCACTAGCACAATAGACTTTTAAATCGCCATCATTAGAAAAACAAAATACCCGCGTATGCTCCAAAAAACGCCCGACTATCGAACGCACACGAATGTTTTCCGAAATACCCGCCATTTGTGGTCGTAAACAACAAATTGAGCGAATAATTAAATCAATTTTTACCCCTGCCATCGAAGCGCGATATAAAGCCTGCATCAATTGCTTTTCGGTTAAGGCATTGACTTTAATAATAATATGAGCTGCTTTGCCTGCCTGAGCATGACGAACTTCTTGCTCAATAGAAGCCATGAGTTGGGCATGAAGGGTAAACGGGGCATGTAATAATTTTTTCAGTTTGGCGGTTTTACCCATGCCTGTTAATTCTTGAAAAATTTTATGCACATCTTCACACAAATCAGCATTAGCACTCATTAAGCCATAGTCGGTATAAATCCGTGCCGTTACCGCATGATAATTACCTGTCCCCATATGCACATAACGGTATAATTTATTTTCTTCACGCCGTACCACCAGAATCATTTTGGCATGAGTTTTATAGCCAACAATGCCATACACAACAATTGCCCCTGCCTCCTGCAAACGATTGGCAACCTCGATATTTGACTCCTCATCAAAACGCGCCCGCAACTCAATCACTGCCGTCACTTCTTTACCATTACGCGCCGCTTCTGCCAAAATTTTGACAATTTCAGAGTCTGCGCCTGTCCGATACAAGGTTTGTTTAATGGCTAATACTTGGGGGTCAAGCGCGGCTTCACGCAAAAAATTGATCACAGGCGTAAAAGATTCAAAAGGATGATGCAGTAAAATATCTTGTTTTTTTAGGGCTTCAAAGACACTTTCTGATTTTTGTAATAAAGTAGGAACAGTGGGCGTAAAGGGAGCATAACGTAAACGAGGCCGATTAAAATTGGATAATAAACGCGCTAAATTAACAGGCCCATTCACTCGATATAAAGACTGGTCTTTTAAACCAAATTTACGCAACAAATAATCACTAATCACTTTCGGACAATTGTCCGCCACTTCTAAACGTACGGCTTTACCAAAACGGCGTGAAAACAATCCCCCTTTTAACGCTAAAGCCAAGTCATCGACATCTTCATCAACCGTTAAATCGGCATTACGGGTGACGCGAAATTGATAACAGCCCGTTGCCACCATACCTGGAAATAATTCCGAAACGTGTTCGTGAATAATCGCCGATAACAACACATGCTGGTCGCCACCATTGGTCAATTCATCAGGCAAACGCACGACACGGGGTAAGGAACGCGGTGCAGGCACAACCGCCAAAGAAATCTGCCGACCAAACGCATCTTTACCTTCTAAACTGACAATAAAATTAAGGCTTTTATTAACCAAACGCGGAAAAGGATGCGCGGGGTCTAGACTAATCGGCGTTAAAACAGGTAATACTTGTTCTCTAAAATAATGTTTAACCCAATAGGCTTGTGCTTCGCTTAATTCATCACGTTTTAAAAAGCGAATATTTTCGGTCGCCAAATTGGGTAATAAATCTTCATTCAAAATACGATATTGTTTATCAACCGCATGATGACAAATCTCGGCAATACGTTTAAGCGTATCCTCGACCAACATGCCATCGCTGGAAACACTCGCCGCATCAAAGGATAATTGTTGCAACAAACCTGCCACGCGAATTTCAAAAAACTCGTCCAAATTACGACTAAAAATCAATAAAAAATTTAATCGTTCCAATAAAGGATGCCGAGTATCAACCGCTTGTTCTAAAACCCGTAAATGAAAATCTAAAATACTTAGTTCGCGGTTTAAATAAAATTCGGGATTATTTAAATCAATGGCTGATTCGTTAAGCATTTGGGGTTATCTCGGAGAAGGGGATTTTAAAAACTATATGACAAAAAAATGTCAGACTAATGACAACAATTAAAAATAAGAAACATTAGGGATAATCCGCATACACCATCCGCCGTTGAATAATCCGTGCTTTACGCAACAGCTTTCGGTCATAACGATTTTTATCATAATAACGTGGATTGGGTACCATTGCCGCCAACTTGGCTGCTTCCATTTTAGTTAAATAACGCGCACTTTTTTTGTAATAATGACGTGAGGCCGCTTCGATACCAAAAATGCCATTACCCCATTCAATCACATTTAAATAAATTTCAAAAATCCGTCTTTTGCTCATCATGTGTTCCATCATCAAGGTAATAGACGCTTCTTCTAATTTACGCCACGGTGTTTTTTTACTTGATAAAAACAAATTTTTAGCCAGTTGTTGAGAAATAGTCGAACCACCTGCTACAACTTTGCCTTGTTTACGATTCATTTCCCATGCCGTTTGCATACTTTCCCAATCAAACCCTTCGTGTGCCAAAAACTTAGCATCTTCCGAAGCAATTAAGGCACGTTTAATTGTAGGTGCAATTTGACTATAACTTACCCAGCGATGTTTTAACTCGGCATCGGGATTTTTGGCTTGTAACACCTCACGTTGGGTTTGCATAAACGCAGTTGATTGTGGATTGTGGTCAACCCACCACCAAATATGCGCCAATAACCACAAATGATAACTCAATAAAACAGCCGCCAACAACAGGCATAAAGCTAAAAAGTATTGGCCTATACTACGCTTGGTGGCAACTGTTGCTTGCATAATTTAGTGAGCTAATTCGACAATCAGTGGATATTGCACTTTTTGATAACTCGCATCGCCAATCACGCGCCTTAAACCTTGTAAAGTATTATAGGGGTGTTCTTGAATCAAAAAGTTGACCAAACCTGTAGGAATACGTCCTCCTGGATCGGCATGACCCGACATTGTCACCTCGACCAAACCGTTACCAAGCGGTTGAAATAACCAATAACCTTTGACCATTGGCATCCGTAAACAGCACTCGTCAATCGGATATTTGGCTGCATTGCTTGATTCATTACTATCAATACGAACTCGGTTAGTTTTGGGGTCTTGACTAATACGGACATCAACTAAGGCTTCTCGGTCGGTAAATGGCCAAGGTACATCGGTAATGACGCGAATCGTAAAAAACTGCTGATTATCATCACGCGCCAACACATCAATAGAACCCGTCCGATATAACCAACGACTCGCACGTTGCGTATCGGTAATTAACGCCACTAAACCTGATAAGCTACTTTTAACAGTGGTGGTTGCTTTAAAGCCATTCAAGGAGCTTTTAGGCACTTTATAGCTCCAAATTTTAATATTATTTTTATCGAGTATCAGTTTGCCATTGCTTGAGGACTCATTTGCCCACGCGCTATTAAACCAAAAACACAAAAGCACAATCGCAACACGCCATCTAATCATGAGTTGAGAATCTCTGCAAAATAAAAATACCAACCAAACCAATAACAGCCCCATACAGATGTGCTTCAACCAACACATGACTTGCTATCATTTGCTCGGTCACAGATATACCGTGTCCTAAATTTTCTGTCAGTAGTTTTAATGTCACTAAAGCCAATAATAAACACGCTAAGCCACGCTCTTTAGGTTGCCTTAGCAAACGTACTGCACCAAACACATACAGGCTATGTATCACACCTGATAAACCCACATAGCTTTGAACTTGGGGTAATAAATAATAAAAAGCAATACTTTGAATGATTGCCGAAACCACAATCAATACCAACCATTGCTTATTATTGACCAGCTTATCAAATAACATCAGCACTAAAGCCAAAGCACACATATTTAATAACAAGTGTATATTATTAGAGTGTACCAAATGCCCCGTTAATAATCGCCAAAATTGTCCTTGTTGTATTAAATGCCGCTCAAAATAAAAATAGCTGATACCTATAAGCTGCATCATAACCAGTAACAGCCATAAAGCCATCAGTAATTTTAAACTCGCTGTGGACATACTCTATCTTCCATAGGACTTACACGGTTATCGCTTATTTGTTCACGCCCTCACCCTCCGCTATCGCTCCTCCCTCTCCCTGAGGGAGAGGGTTGGGGTGAGGGTGAAAACGCGCTAATTTCGGTGAAATGCGTAAGTCCTGTTCCAAACAAAAAGCCGACTGGTTAAAGTCGGCTTTCTGGCGTGACACACTATACTAAACGTATAAGGCGTTACTTAGCATAGAAGAACAACGGTACATAAACCACTAAGAGTAAGGAAGGAACCATCACGAATAGTGGTAAAATCCAGCGTTCATATTTGTAGTAGAAGGATAGATGACGCACTTCAGCATCGGCTGCATCCATCTCTTTTTCACCCACCACTTGCCGTGCCAGCAATTGATTGAGTGCCACAGGCGGTGATAAATAACCCAATTCAAAGGAGGTTAAAACAATCATCCAGAAGTGAACAGGGTCAATTCCATTTTTATAAGCAATCGGGGCAATAGTAGCAGAGACGAGGATAACCGCACCAAACGGATCCATAATCATGCCGATAAACACCAATAATACAAATAAAATGGTTGCTGCTACCCAAACACTACCAAAACTTTCTGGCACTGCTTCCATTAAGCCTGAACGCTCAATCACACCACCCACACTCACCGACAAGGCCATGAGCATAATCAACGCACCAATATGACCAATGGTATCGTTAGTCGCTAAACGTACACCTTCTTCAAAACCCACACGGCGTTCGGCAATTTCAGGAGCCACATTAACGGCAGGTTCGCGGCGTACTTTATCAAACCACACAATCGCCAACATCACAAAGGGCAAAATCATCGCTGCGGTAAATTCATCAAACTTAGTATCTAGCACAAAGCGATAGCCCATTATCACCATAAAACCAATCACCAAATAAGGGGCAACGGGTACAAAAGCACGAGC
>Ga0247722_10001134_pt1 | contig 15054 bp, 17 predicted proteins | sample MSEWelMarce3H_FC_FD_189094 | JGI IMG/M metagenome (GOLD analysis project Ga0247722, IMG submission 189094) | Subsurface sediment microbial communities from gas well in West Virginia, United States - MSEEL Well Study Marcellus 3H_FC | ecosystem: Environmental > Terrestrial > Deep subsurface >... | reverse complement strand
CAGTTAAATCCAACTCCAATTTTTCGGAGAATCTAGGCTCGGCAGCTGGGTCATGCCATAAGCCATTTACCCGTGCATATTTTTCAACTAGTTCTAATTGCTCTGCGCTACGACCAGTAAATTTCAAGTATCGAATGCTCTCTTCATCAATTGGGAAGATTGCAACTGTTGAACCATATTCTGGTGACATATTTCCAATTGTCACTCGATTAGCCATTGGCAGAGCAGATACGCCAGGACCATAAAATTCAACAAACTTTCCAACTACGCCATGTTTGCGCAGCATCTCGGTGATTGTTAAAACTAAATCAGTAGCAGTTGTGCCAGTTGGTAATTGACCATTTAACTTAAAGCCAACGACCTTTGGAATTAACATTGAAACGGGTTGGCCAAGTAAGGCCGCCTCTGCTTCTATTCCGCCAACTCCCCACCCGAGTACACCTAAACCATTAACCATGGTGGTGTGAGAATCGGTTCCAACTACAGTGTCAGGATATGCACGCAATGTGCCATTAACGCTTCTAGTCATTACTACGCGCGCTAAGAACTCAATATTTACTTGGTGAACAATGCCAGTTCCGGGTGGCACAACCTTGAATTCATCAAATGCGGTCTGACCCCATCGCAGGAAACGGTAGCGCTCTTGATTTCGCTGGTACTCAATATCAGTGTTTTGTTCAAATGAATCTGCAGTTCCAAATTTATCGGCAATTACTGAGTGATCAATTACTAACTCAGCTGGTGAAAGTGGATTTACCTTTGCCGGATCGCCACCTAATTCAACTATTGCCTCTCGCATTGTTGCTAAATCAACTATGCATGGCACACCAGTAAAATCCTGCATGATTACACGCGCTGGCGTAAATTGAATTTCAGTATCAGGTTCAGCGGCCGGATCCCAAGCAGCTAATGCTTTGATCTGCTCGGCGGTGATATTTGCGCCATCTTCGGTGCGAAGTAAATTTTCCAGTAATACTTTTAAAGAGAAAGGCAGATCTTTAGCTTGGGCCAAAGTAGTGATATCAAATATTTCATATGTTTTGCCGGAAACTTCTAGGGTGGTTTTGGCGTTAAAGGAGTTTTTACTCATTCGCCACCACCTAATCTTTGTTTAAGGAATACCTAAATCTTACTGGTTTGCTGGTGAAAATCCAGCCACGCATTCCATGTGCTGAGTCATTGGAAATAAGTCAAAGCCTTCTATGTGATCTAACTTATAACCGCTCTCTTTTAAATATTTAGCATCTCTTGCAAGTGCTGCTGGATCACATGCAACATAAACAATTTTGCGTGGTCTAAGTTTTACCATTTGTTTAATCACCGATTCACCAGCACCTGTGCGAGGTGGATCAAGCAAAATTGCATTCGCTCGCTTTACTTGTACCAGCTGCTGATCTACCAAACCAGCAAAAATATTTACATTCTCATGCTTGGCAAAGATTTTTCTGGCATCAGCGATCGCAGTTTTATCACTCTCAATTAAAGTAACCACGCCCTGCTTACCAACTTGATGCAAAATTTGGGCTGCAAATAAACCAACTCCAGAGTAAAGATCACAAATCCAATCCCCAGGCTTGGCAGATAGTTGGGCAAGTGCGGCCTTTACCAATGTGCTTGGTGCATTTCGGTGGCTTTGCCAAAATGCAACAGGTGAGATACGAAATGAGTTTCCATCTACTTGTTCGGTTAACTGTGTTGGACCACTAATGCTTCGACCAGATCGCATTACTGAAATCTCTGAAGTACTTGAAACTGCAACCTCAACTCGTGCATCTGATTTCCAATTTCTGCCTACCAAGTCAGCTACCTTCATGCGCTCATCGGCGATCAAACAATCATCTATTTCAACGACTGTGTTGCTGCGGGCGCCAAAGAAACCAATTTTGCCTTGTGGTGAAACTGCAAAATCCATTCTGGTGCGCCAATGCAAACCATCATTTGGTGTTAATTGATGCATAGGTAATTCAAAACCTTCAGCAATTAAATCTATTTTTCCAATACGTAGGAACTGTTCCAAAATAATGGATCTCTTAAAATTAACTTGCGCACTCAATGAAATATGTTGGAAATCGCAGCCACCACATGTGCCGGCGTATTTACATGGTGCCTGAACTCGCTCTGCTGCTGGAGTTATCAGTTCAAATAGATCAGCATGGGCAATCTTTGAATTTACTGCAGTGATTTTTATCTTCGCTCGCTCGCCCGTAATCACATGTCTTACAAAAATAACCTGGCCATTGTGTTTGGCAACAAAATGTCCGCCATGAGCAACTGGTCCAATTTCAACCTCGAGAATTTCGCCTACTTTTAACCGTTCGCCAGCGTCTAATTCCACAAGTCGTAGAGTACGGGTGTAAGTTGTACTCCGTGCACGTTGTAATCATGGGATGCGGTCGAGTCGGCTCTACCTTGGCGATTGATTTAGAAAAAGCTGGTCACACCGTCGCTGTAATTGATCAAAATCGCGAAGCATTTCGTCGTTTAGGCGCAGATTTCAATGGTCGAACAATTGCTGGAGTTGGCTTTGATCGAGATACCTTGCTTGAGGCTGGAATTGAAAAGGCTGATGCCTTCGCTGCGGTTTCAAATGGTGATAATTCAAATATTTTAGCTGCTCGAGTAGCGCGCGAAACTTTTGGTGTTGGCAATGTGGTTGCTCGAATTTATGATCCAGGTAGAGCTGAGATCTACCAACGTCTAGGTATTCCCACCGTTGCAACCGTGTTATGGACTACCGATCAAATTATGCGTCGCTTAACACCAACTGGATCAAAATCAGAGTGGCGAGATGCAACTGGAACTGTGCAATTAATCGAAGTACATCTGCAGGCCGGTTGGTATGGTGAGGCTGTAAATCTAATTGAGAAAAACACCAATGCTCGTGTTGCTTTTATAACCAGATTAGGTGAAGCGTTAATTCCAGATCAACACACGGTATTGCAAGAGGGCGATCTAGTGCATGTAATCGCCAGCGATAAAGAGATTTCAAATATCGAAAAAACCTTAGCTAAATCACCGGATGGAAAATAAAATGAGAATTGCTATTGCTGGCGCCGGAAATGTAGGGCGTGCGATTGCTCGTGAGCTATTAGAAAATGGCCATCAAGTTCTATTAATTGATCGAGATCCAAAAGCTTTAAAGATGGACTCGGTGCCAACTGCTGAATGGCTTCTAGCTGATGCTTGTGAAATTACCTCATTAGATCTAGCTAAATTAGATGGCTGCCAAGTATTAGTGGCTGCAACTGGTGATGACAAAGTTAATTTAGTTGCATCACTGCTTGGAAAAACCGAGTACGGAGTACCTCGGGTAGTTGCTCGAGTTAATCACCCAAAAAATGAGTGGATGTTTGACTCCTCATGGGGTGTTGATGTTGCCGTTTCCACACCACGAATTATCTCTGCTCTAGTTGAAGAAGCGGTAAGTGTTGGAGATGTTGTTAGATTATTCTCATTTAGAAAAGGTGAAGCAAACCTAGTTGAAATTACACTGCCCGATAACGCGAAGTGCTGTGGTAAAACTGTAGGCGAAATAGAGTTACCACAAGACTCATCCCTTGCCGCAATTGTGCGAGATGGTCGAGTGATCGCACCGCAAGAGCATGATCTTCTTTCAGCCGGTGATGAGTTGCTTTTTGTTGCTTCTGCGAAAGCTGAAGGTCAATTAAAAGCTTGTTTTATTGGAGTTTAACTCTTACTTAAATCTTGTGCACCTGGAGTTGTAGGAACCTTCTTTAAAATTAACCAAGTTCCCCAGGCCGTTAATATAAATAGCGGATATCCCATTAACAATCGAGCAGTTCCTAAGGCGTTGATATTTCCACTTTCATAAAGTGGGTACTGCACAAGTAATCTAGAAATAAATAAGGCTACCCACAACCAGCCAGCATTTATATATGCACGAAGCCGTTTTGGATCTTTACGCCAAAGTAAGTTCTCTCCCAAGATTGGGCCTAATAAGACACCCAAAATCGGCCACTTAATTAAATTAGTAATTGCATAAAGACTGCCGTAGCCAGCATTAATCCAAAGTCCAGGCAGATAAAAATCAGCAGCATTTCCACTTCTGCGAGAAATTAAGGCGCAGATGGCAACACCGATTAAACCAGAGAAAGCATGTTGCAAAGTTTGCCGCTTTATTAATCGGTAAATAGTTAAGCAAACCGATAAGGATAAAGCTGACCAAATAGCCAGATTTATCTCTTTACCTGAAAGATTAAAAACAACTAGAAAGATTATTGCTGGTAGACCAGAATCAATTAAGCCCCGCTTGCCACCAAGGGCTGACATGATTTTATCTTTATCCTGCGCGTGACCTTCATAACTCATGAGCCAGTTGATCCAAATCCGCCAGCGTCTCGCTCTGATCCTGGAAGCTGGGCTACCTCAACAAATTGGGCGTGCTCAACCTTTTGTATTACCAATTGCGCAATTCGATCACCTTTTTTAAATGAGACCGCTTGCGTTAAATCATGATTAATTAAAATTACCTTTAACTCCCCGCGGTAGCCAGCATCAACAGTGCCTGGTGTATTTACCATTGAAACACCATTTTTAATCGCTAAGCCTGATCGAGGGTGAACAAATGCTGCATATCCATTAGGTAGGGCGATACTTATGCCAGTTGGTATTAACTGGCGCTCACCAGGTGCGATTGTGAAATCAATAGTTGTGCATAAATCTGCGCCCGCGTCCCCACCCTTTGCATAAGTTGGCATAGGAACTGAATCATCTAGTCGCTTAATTAAGACTTCTAATTTAGTCATGGATTTATATCAAAATCTGGATCGACAAAGGCCATTAAGCCAGGGTGCTTTTTTAAATGTTCTTTGTAATCAATTGTTAAGTTATCAATAAAATGCTGCATTGGTACTGCAATAAAAATAGCGGCTGCCTTGACTGCAATATCACCGGATGCACTATCTAGCCGGCCTTCTGCTTCAACATATATTTTTCTACCAGATTGACCAGTGATTCTGGCATTTATAAACAATGTGCGACCCATTGGCACTGGCATTAAGAAATCTGTTTCAAGTCTGCCAGTTACCGCAGGAGTTCTAATTAGCCACATCAATTTTCCCATTGCTTCATCAAATGCAAGAGAGAGCAATCCGCCATGTGCTAATCCAGGTGCGCCTTGATGATTCTCAGTTACTTTAAAGCTGCCAGTCAGATCCAAACCTTGACCGGCGATGGCTGTGAAGTGCAAACCAGTTTCGTGTAATTGCCCACATCCAAAGCAGTGACCAAAGTGGGATGGAATTTGGGAACCGATCTGCGGCGCCTTAGGGTGGCGATCTGGCATTACTGCATCAGCCGGTGGAGTTGTACTTGCAATGCGACTCATGAAGTAAGCGTATCCTTTCCTAGATATGAATGATAAACCAAAAAGTATAAAGTTCTTTGAGCAATTGTCCTGGGGCTTTGGGGTCTGGTCCTTTATCGCCATGCTCTGTTTATCGATCTACTTATCAATTTGGGCGCCACTTGGCAATCTCGCAGCAATAATAATTACCACAATCGCTCTCTGCGCAGCTTATGCACTATCAATCAAGATGCGAACTACTATCTACGTTACTAATCAAATGCTGCACGTGAACAAAGCCAAGATTGATCTGAAATACATAAAATCAGCAACTGCGTTAACGCCGGTGGAGTATAAAAGAATGATCGGAGTCGCCGCTGATCCCGCTGCATTTTTGGCAATTAATTTTTGGGTAAAAAGTGGGGTTAAAGTTGAACTTAAAGATAAAAAGGATCCAACGCCTTACTGGCTAATCTCCTCTAGAAATCCAAAAAAACTAGTCAAAGCACTCTCCTGATTACTAGATCAGTACGTCTGTACGGGTCAATATTTCGCAAAGGCCGGGTACTAAAGCTCGCGAGACCAAGTTTCTTTGGTTATCCAATGATAAAACATCAGCCCACCAGATATAAAGCAAGTGAGTAATGCTGGATAGAAAATAAACAAATCAAACATTACTCCGACTCTTGGTGCACCGGGAATAATTGTTCGGGTTTGAATCATCGTAAAGGCGGTGCTTCCTGCCCAAATTAGACCGGACAATGTAGGTGGCCGGTGAGACATCAGAATTGAACGGAAGAGAATCAACATACTAAAGCCACCACCTAAGAAGATAAGGCCAAGCAAGAACAGTAATGCCTTGTTAAGGGAGGTTCGCTCAAGAATTATTTGCGAAATAAAATTCTGACCGTCAAGAAATGATGATTCTACAGTTTTACTCGGAAATGAAGACATTTTAAATACAGCGCTCCAACCGGAAAGACTCTCAGTGTAATTCTTAACAGCAACAGGTAATGATTCCCAAACATCGTCTGCAATATCTTCAGTATCACCCCCTTCAACTCGAAAATCTATATTCCCAAGAAGTGTTAGTGAGTACCTATCAAATGGAAACCACTTGTCGTTTCCTCTATTGGCTATCTCAGAATTATCCGTATCGAGCTCAATGTCGATTCCTCGAAGTTCCTCCATGGCGTTCCAGTACCCGGAATTATTTCCGCCATTGTAATCAACCTTTGCCGCTCCGATACCGAATCTAGTTCCATAATAAACTTGAACACTGCCGCCTCCCACATTTCCATATTTTTTTGGTGGTATTACCCAAATTCGTGCTTTAAGAGTTTGTGAAGCGGGATCAAACTCTTTCAACTGAACCAACAAGTCAATTCGTTTTTCATCATCAACCTTATCCTGCAATTTCTGTGACTTTGTATCTAATTCATAAGAACCACTATCTATAACATTTAGAAAAGTGACAAAGCTAATAAAGACTGTTGCTGTGATTATCCAAAAAAGAGACTTCTTAGAAAGGCCCAGGTGCATACATATATCGTGCCACAAGTGCTCCTTGAGGCATAGGAGTACGTACAACCTTGCCTAGAGAAATTCTCCGCCTTTTGTCTCACATTTAGATTGGCATCAAGGAGACTTCTGATTTAAAGGTGAGTGATTTACTCGCAATCTTTACAGATCGCCTTTGCACCTTCACCACGAGCTTTTTGATTGATGTGTTTAACTAAGAAACATTTATTACAAGTAAACTCATCCTCCTGGCGTGGCACAACTTTAAGTGCTAACTCTTCACCAGATAAATCAGCTCCTGGCAGCTCTAAACTTTCAGCCGCCTCTTCTTCATCAATATCAACCTGACCTGATTGCGCATCGGCACGTCTAGCCTTTAGCTCTTCAAGTGATTCTTCATGTAACTCTTCATCGGTTTTTCTGGGGGTGTCGTAATCGGTTGCCATTTTTGCACCTCCCTCTACATCTTTATCTGAGCATTAAGTAATGCTCTAACTTGGGCGGATAATCCCCTAAAAGTAGGGTCAGTACCTAATTAACGCTAGGCGTGTCGCAATTATTCCTTGGTTAATGCTTGCGTTCGGCGCTCAGCCTCTTTAATGCGCCATTTTTCAATCTCGCCATGATTTCCAGATAACAATATCTCAGGAACTTCTAGGCCGCGCCAATTAGCTGGCTTTGTGTAATTTGGATACTCAACTAATGATCCATCTTTGTTAGTCAGTGTGTGGCTCTCCTCTTTTAATGATTGTGGATTACCTAATACACCTGGAATTAATCGAGTGGTTGCTTCAACGATAACCATCGTTGCTACCTCACCGCCGCCTAAAACATAATCTCCAATAGAGACTTCATGAACTTTAAAATTTCTTTTTTCAGCATAGTACTTTGAAACTCTGGCATCAATGCCCTCATATCTTCCGCAGGCAAAGATTAAATTCTCTTTCTTGGAAAAACTCATCGCCATTTGCTGGTCAAATTTTTTACCAGCTGGTGTTAAAACAATTAGATCAAACTCTGCTTCACTATTACTCACTTCATCAATTGCTAATCCCCAAGGCTCGGCTGACATCACCATGCCGGCACCGCCCCCATAAGGTGTGTCATCTACTGAGTGGTGAGGATCTGTTGCATGCTTGCGCAGATCATGGATATCAATTGAGATTAAACCTTTTTCTTGAGCTTTGCCAAGTAGGGATAGCTCAAGTGGCTTTAAATACTCTGGAAAGATCGAGATGATACTAATTTTTAACATCTAATAACCCCTCTGGTGGATTTACTACAATTAACTTTGCAGCGATATCTACCGAGATGATAATTTGCTTAACCATTGGAATTAACACTTCACCGTTTGCGGTATCAATTGCCAGTAAATCCTGGCCAGGAAGTTGAATAATTTCACGCACTAAACCTATCTCTTCCATATTTTCTAATTTAACCTGACAGCCAATTAATTGCTGGAAGTGGTACTCACCTGGTGAGTTATTCTCAGTATCTACCTCGGTATATAAAAGTTGATCCCGAAGCTCCTCGATTTGATCTCGGTTAGTAATGCCAGCAAAGGTTAAAAGAAGTATTTGATTGTGCCAGCGCGAGTTAGTAATCGTAAGCACTCGATTTTTTTCAATCGTAAGTGTTGAACCTATTGCAAAACGTTGATCTGGATCATCTGTTCTAACTTCAACAGTTGCCTCGCCTTGAACACCATGTGCGCGGCCAATACGACCTACGACAAGTTGCAAATTAACGACCCTCGTCCGCCTCGATTAAATCAACACGAACTGATCGTCCAGCAATTGCACTTACAACTGTGCGAAGAGCACGAGCTGTGCGACCGTTGCGACCAATTACCTTGCCAATATCCTCTGGATGAACACGTACTTCAAGAGTTGTTCCACCGCGATGATTCTTCTCGCTGATTACAACCTCTTGTGGGTTATCAACAATTCCTTTAACTAAATGCTCAAGTGCTTCGTCAATCATAATTACTCAGCAGCTTTTTCTTCAGCCGGTGCTTCTTCTGCAACAACTTCTGCTGGAGCTTCTGCAACAACTTCTGCTGGTGCTTCTGCCACAACTTCTGCTGGTGCCTCTACTGCTGCTTCAACAACTGGCGCAGCTTTAGCGGCTAACTTCTCAGCAGCCTTCTTCTTTAATGTTGTTGCACCATCTGCTGGCTCATTCATCGCCTCTTTAACGGCAGCTTCATAAGCAACACGCTTTTCAATTCGCACTGGCAGAGTTTTTAATGTTCCCTCTTTGCCTGGTAGATCATGTGCTTTTTGGTAATCACCAGTAATTTTTAGAAGCGCAGTTACCGCTTCAGTTGGTTGTGCGCCAACGCCCATCCAGTATTGAATGCGATCTGAGTTGACCTCAATTAATGATGGCTCAGATGCTGGTGAGTAACGACCAACCTCTTCGATCGCCTTTGAGTTACGAGCAGAACGTGAATCTGCAATCACAATTCGGTAGTGCGGTGTGCGAATCTTTCCAAGACGCATCAATTTAATCTTTACTGACACAAAGCTCCCTGTAGAAAATAATCGGCTGTGATTTATATGTAAACAGCGGGGGCGTTTACAAATTAATACGACCTGCGGATAAATATTGCTACGGGTTAGAGGGTCCCATTAGCAGGAGGCTAATCTTGCCAGCACCGCTCGATAATCCAAAATTGCAGGCTCAACTACCTTCTTCTGCTGCCCGCTTCGCTGGATTTCCAGATCTAGATTTCTTCTTTGGTGGTGGATTATTTTTTATCGCCTTTGGCATGCTTGCTAATCCACCCATGCCGGGGATCGCTGGCATCCCACCATTTCGCATCTGCTTCATCATTTTTTGCACTCCACTAAATCTTTCAACTAATGAATTAATCTCACTGATTGCCCTACCACTGCCTCGTGAAATTCTGGCCCGCCTAGAGCCATTTAAAATCTTGGGATCAGATCTTTCTGATGGCGTCATTGATTCAATAATTGCTCTAGTTCTAACTAATTCACTCTCATCAAAATTTTCCATCTGCTTCTTCATCGCACCAGAGCCAGGCAATAAGCCCATTAACTTGCTCATGCTTCCCATGCTCTTCATCGCCTCAAGTTGGGATAGAAAATCTTCAAAGGTGAAATCATCACCACTAGCAAATTTCTCCTCTAACTTTGTCGCCGTATCGCTAGACATCGAACGCTTTGCTTGCTCAGCAAGAGATGCCACATCCCCCATGCCAAGAATTCGAGAGGCCATGCGATCTGGATAGAAAAGATCAAAGTCAGAAACTTTCTCACCAGTTGCAACAAAAATGATTGGTTTTCCAGTGAGCTCAACGATCGAGAGCGCAGCACCACCTCTAGCGTCCCCATCTAATTTAGTTAAAACTATTGCATCAAAGCCAACACCCTCCGCGAATGCTTGTGCGGTTTTGACCGCATCTTGACCAATCATTGCATCTACTACAAAGAGGATTTCTTCTGGTGAAACAGCATCTCGCACCCTGATCGCCTGCTGCATTAACTCTTGATCAATACCTAATCGACCAGCGGTATCAACAATTACAAAGTTATGTACCTTATCTTTAGCAAACTGCACACCCGCCTTTGCTACTGTCACCGGATCACCAACACCATTACCTGGTTCAGGTGCAAAGACTGGGACAGAGATTGATTGTCCAACAACTTGTAATTGCGTAACTGCATTTAATCGTTGTAGATCAGATGCAACTAGCAAAGGTGTATTTCCTTGATCCTTTAAATACTTCGCTAATTTTCCAGCCAGTGAGGTCTTGCCAGCTCCTTGTAAACCAGTTAGCAAAATAACGGTTGGTCCAGTCTTGGCATGACGCAGCCTTCTTGCTGAGCCACCTAAAGTCTGAGTTAATAAAGCATTAACAATTTCAAATATTTTTTGCGCCGGATTTGTTGATTTATTGATCTCATCAGATCGCTCTTGCGCAATTTTTAGGATTTGATTGGCAAAATTATCGGCTACCGATTGAGCAACATCTGATTCAAGTAAAGCAACTTTAATCTCAGCTGCGAAGTTCTTTAAATCTGTCTCATTTACTTTGCCGCGTAGGCCAGAAAATACCTTTGAGAGTTTCTGACCTAGCGATTCAAACATGGTCGGTATCTTACTTAAGTTATACCGCCGCTTCTCCGCTCTCTCCGGTGCGTACTCGTACTACTGAGTCGACTGGGGTCGCCCATACTTTGCCATCACCAATGTTTCCAGTTCGCGCTGCATCGGTAATAACTTTAATTACTTTATCTGCAGTTGCAGCGGTCACAAGTACTTCTAATCTAATCTTTGGAATTAGATCAACTTTGTACTGTGCGCCTCGGTAAACCTCGGTTAAGCCAAGTTGGCGACCAAAGCCCTTTGTCTCTGAAACCGTCATGCCAGTTATGCCAGCAGCAATTAGCGCCTCTTTCACATCATCAAATTTTTGCGGCTTAATGATTGCAGTAATTAACTTCATGATGAGTAACCTCCTCTTGTACTGTTTGTTAATTCATAAGCAGTTTCGGCATGTTGGTCATAATCGATACCAGCTACCTCAGCATCCGTTTTAACTCGGAAGCCAATTGTTTTATCAATAATGAATCCGATGATTAAGGTTGCAATAAATGAATAGCCGAGCACAAAGAAAGCACCGAAAGCTTGCTTGCCTAATAGATCAGTGCCACCGCCATAGAGAATGCCATTTAAGCCAATTGAATTTACCGCTGCGCTACCGAAGAAACCGATAGATAAGCTGCCCCATAATCCACCGATTAAGTGAATTCCGACAACATCTAATGAGTCATCGAAATTAAATTTGTATTTTAAGCCAACTGCTAAAGCGCATACGATGCCAGCAATTAAGCCGATAACAACCGCTGCCCATGGCGCAACGAATGCACAGGCTGGTGTGATTGCAACCAAACCAGATACGGCCCCAGATGCAACACCTAATGAGGTTGGATGACCATCACGAAGTTTTTCAACTAGTAACCAGCCAAGTGCCGCTGCTGCAGTTGCAACCTGTGTATTCATAAATGCAAGTGCTGCAACACCATTGGCACCTAGCGCTGATCCAGCGTTAAAGCCAAACCAACCAAACCAAAGTAATGCCGCGCCGATTAACATAAGTGGCATTGAGTGTGGCCGCATTGATTCGCGCAACCAACCAACTCTGCGTCCTAAAATAAATGCCATTGCTAAACCAGCAGCTCCTGCGTTGATATGAACTGCGGTTCCGCCAGCAAAATCTTGCACACCTCTGGCTGCTAAGAAACCTGCGCCAGTTACGGTATCGCCTACCTTGTTACCAAAAGCAAATACCCAGTGTGCAACTGGGAAGTAAACCAAGGTTGACCAAACTGCAACAAATACCGCCCAAGCAGTGAACTTAGCTCGGTCAGCAATTGCACCTGATATTAATGCTGGAGTGATTACAGCAAACATTAATTGAAAAGCTGCAAATGCCAATAATGGAATCGGATAAATCCCGCCATTATTTGTTAGCTCATTAACGGATGATCCCAACCCAGAAAATGATATTGCGCCATACCATTGTGAGTTTGCTTCGTATCCAAAAGCTAATTTAAATCCATAAATTACCCAAAGCACACTGACTACTCCGATGGTAACAAGGGACATCATCATCATATTTAAAACACTCTTTGCTCGGACCATGCCGCCGTAGAAAAGTGCTAAACCTGGCGTCATTAATAAAACTAATGCGCTACTTGCTAATACCCAGGCGGTATCGCCGGTGTTTAAAACTACCTCTGTCATGAAATATCCACCTAATCCAATTTTTAGGAATTTCTCCTCATTGAGATAGGCCAAATTTTGGCTGTAGTGGGTTACAACCCCTGACGTAAATGATTTCGATCAGGTGACAAAATGCCCGACTTTGTTAACTTCTTGTTACGTAAAGAGTGAGCTGATGAACTGCTCGGGATCAAATGGCTGTAGATCCCTTACCTGCTCGCCGGTTCCAATAAATTTAATGGGCAATCCACTGGCCCGCTCTATTGCCAATGCAATGGCGCCCTTGGCGGTGCCATCTAATTTAGTAATGATAAAACCAGTGACATCTACCGCTTCGATATATGTAAGTGCTTGCTTGATTCCATTTTGACCAGTTGTCGCATCAATTACTAACAAAATCTCTTTAACCGGCAGTTGTTTCTGGACCACTCGAATCACTTTACCCAGCTCATCCATTAAGCCCTGCTTAGTATGTAATCTTCCTGCGGTATCAATAATTAAGTAATCACACTTTGCTGCAATTGCAGCACTTGTGGCCTCAAATACAACTGAGGCTGGATCACTATTTGGCTTCCCAGAAACCACTTCAATATTTAAGCGATCTCCCCAGCTTTGCAGTTGATCAACTGCTGCGGCTCGAAAAGTATCTGCTGCTGCCAGCATTACTTTGTAATTATTTTTTTGTAATAGATTTGCAATTTTTGCGCACGTTGTTGTTTTACCAACTCCATTTACACCAACTAATAAAATTGGAGCCAAGCCATCAGATGGCGCAGCAATCTCTCTAGATTTTGCACTTAGCCAACTTCTGATCTCATCAGAGATCGCTTGCTGGGCATCATCTGGCTTGCTGTCCTTGGCAATAGCTATTACTTCATCAACTAATTTAACGCCTAGATCTGAGTCAATTAAATTACTTCGGATCTCATCCCATTCGGCCTGCGAATGGGTTTCGCTTTTAACTGCGCTAAATAATCGCTTAAATAAACTCATCTAAAAACTTTAAGAGACTGCATCAACTTCGCGAATACGTTGGGAGATTACCTCTGATACGCCATCACCGCGCATGGTTACTCCGTAAAGGGCGTCGGCAATCTCCATCGTTCGCTTTTGGTGCGTAATTATAATTAATTGAGATTTCTCTCGCAGCTCTTCAAAGACGCCAAGTAATCTGCCCAAGTTTGTATCATCTAGTGCTGCTTCAACCTCATCCATTACATAAAAAGGTGAAGGTCGAGCTTTGAAAATTGCAATTAATAAAGCAACTGCTACTAATGATCGCTCACCACCTGATAGAAGTGATAATCGTTTTACTCGCTTTCCAGGTGGCCGTGCCTCAACATCAACTCCAGATGTCAACATATCCGATGGATTAGTCAAAATTAATCGACCATCTCCACCAGGGAATAATCTTGCAAAAACTAGTTCGAACTCACGGGCAGTATCTTCATAAGCTTGGGTAAATATTTGCTGCACTCGATCATCAACCTCTTTGATAATCTCAAGTAAATCTCGTTTCGTCTTTTTCAAATCCTCTAACTGCTCAGCTAAGTAGCGCAGTCGCTCTTCTAATGATGAGTACTCTTCTAGTGCTAATGGATTAATCTTGCCGAGCAGGGTCAAGGAACGCTCTGCTTGCGCTAATCGCTTCTCTTGTTGATCTCGCCGGTATGGAATTAACTCACCCGGTACAAACTCGCCCTCTTCATTTTCAATAAATGTTGGAACATCATTACTTGGTCCGTATTCAGAGACCAAAGTGGCCACATCTACGCCTAGCTCCTCTACAGTTTTAATCTCTAATTGTTCAATGCGAAGGCGCTGTTCTGCGCGGGCTATCTCATCTTTATGAACACTTGAAGTTAATCGCTCAAGTTCAGTTGCTAACTCTCGACTGCTGCCGCGGATGCTTAATATTTCACCCTCGCGCTCGGCTCTAGATTGCTCTAATCGCTCACGTTCAGCGCCCGCTCTTAAGATGGATGATTCAATTTGAATTAACGCTTCATACGCAGCATCTGCAATTTGTTGGGCGGTAATTGCCGCCTTTGCGCGCGCATCTCTTCGAGAGACCGCCTTGCTTGCTGAATCCCGCTCACTTTGTGCTGCATCTTCTAAAGATTGTGCGCGTTGTGAGATCGCAGTTATTCGCTCTTCAACTGTGCGCAAATGCAATCTAGATTCAACCTCTTTAGATCGTGCATTTGAAACCTTTGTTCGCAAATCTTCAAGGTGGGTTAAATCTGGCTCACGCGGCTCACTTTGTGATTCAAATTGTGAAATTGCTGCAGCTAAATCTCGCTCATCAGAGGTGCGCTGACTTGTAGCTTCAGTAATTGATGATGCAAGTCGCTCAATTTCACCTTGCGCGCTCTTAACATTCTGGCCAGCAACTGCCATCTGCTCTGCTAAACCATTCATTCGAGCATCAGACTCGTTTAACTTTGCCAGGACTTGATCATAGTGTGATTGAT
>Ga0247722_10001133_pt1 | contig 15060 bp, 11 predicted proteins | sample MSEWelMarce3H_FC_FD_189094 | JGI IMG/M metagenome (GOLD analysis project Ga0247722, IMG submission 189094) | Subsurface sediment microbial communities from gas well in West Virginia, United States - MSEEL Well Study Marcellus 3H_FC | ecosystem: Environmental > Terrestrial > Deep subsurface >... | reverse complement strand
CGTCGGTCGCGTATTTTTCCTTCTGTATCATCTCCGTTACATCTTTCCATTTCAAATACCGAATACAGCATTTCATATATGCGTGATACGATTCATTTACGTCATTGTCCGAGCATTCTGCGTCGTCGACACACAAGTCACTCGTCAAGTCGATAATCCGCTGTTTATAATATGCTCGTTCTTTACGAAAAATGTCGGCCGCTGCCTGTGCGTGGGTATTCGCCTTTAAATATTTGTCATAATGATTTCGGTTTGACATAACCGATAACGTAAATACGTCGAATTCGTTCATATTACGCTAATATTACGCTAATATATTATAGAATAGGGTAATATTATGATTATTTTCGCATTGTTAGGTGTTCGCGAGCATTGGATGCTGCGGATGCGCGTGGTATATATGTCGCGAACTGCGTCTGTGGTTTATTCGCGGTTTCGTTGGCACCACGTCCACCCGTAAACCCTTCCTCAATTTGCGAAACATATCGTTTTTGATCCTTTTCTTTCATTTTCTTATCCAGTTGTTCCTGGGGGATATAATTCGTAGCGGGGGCGAGATTCGGCCCGCCTTCACCCGTACAGAATCCGTCGTGTGTACAATCCAATGTGCGAAGTTGATACCTCGTTGAATTATCAAATGTCAATCTTCCTAAATCGTTCGGGTTCGGATTCATCGGTGCGAAATTCGTTGCGCCGTTATTAAATAAATACGGATTCGGTTGTTCTACCTCACGCGTATCAATCGTCACTTTATACATATCGCTCGTTGAATTCGGGACATATTCCGCACGGTCATTTCGCTGAAGTGCGAAGAATTGGTTTCGCAATGACGACTCTAAATTGACCTGCTCGGCCCATCCTCGCCACGGTGCCTTTCCATTGCCTGGATTAAAGACAGTTTCGGTTGAAAAATTCTGGTAACGGGCGATAGGGACGGTGGGTGTGGGTCGCGATTCTAGAATCGGCATCGTCGCGTATTTCGATGAAATCGGGCGAACATCATATGCTGGCCGGAGCACGGTCGAAGGTATAACCCGCTCATAGATCCGCGTATTGATTTCGGTTAAACGGTCGTGATGATTTGAATATGCACCATTGACTACTCCATAAAGTTCCATTTCGTGGGGGTTGGTGTATTGAATAGTAACTACTTTATAATGTGAAAATATATTTCATTACAGGGGAACGGATACGGATACATGGATATATGGATATGGATATAAACATACGTTTGTGTTATTATATATCTATCGTAGTCTAACTTCGACCTGCTGATATGTGCGGTATCTTCTATTTTGAAACCGTGTCTCGCATCGCCCTCGCCCAACTAAAAACACTTCAAGAAGCATGTATTGTATCATCCCACCGCGGCCCAGATAAATCGGTATTTATGAAGGATGATACTCGCGCGTGGGGATTTCACCGTCTCTCAATCAATGGAATGGAACCTGCGGCCGACCAGCCATTTTATCTAAAGAACTGTCGTTTGATTTGTAATGGCGAAATCTACAACTTTCGCAGTTTGATTGAGGAATTCGAATTGGACGGCGAATATATGAGCGGGTCAGATTGCGAGATTATCATCCACTTGTATCGCAAAATCGGCATGTATGAAACACTGCGTCGTCTGGATGGTGTCTTCGGATTTGTATTGTATGACTATGATAATGATATGACGTATGTCGCGAGAGACCCAGTGGGTGTTCGTTCGCTTTATATCGGGGTTTGTCGCCATGACGGGGGATTTGGCTACGAATATTCGGACTTGGGTAGCGTTTCGCTGAACCCGGACCATTACGGGATCTGTATTGCGAGTGAAATGAAATCGATACACATGATATCTGATACAATCGTTCAGTTCCCCGCTGGCTGTTTTATGGAGTATGCGGGTGCGGATAGCGAGGATGGCAGTGCGATTTTCAAATCGTATTATGAGAATGCGGTTTTGTATTATGAATCCGACAAAATGGTAATGAAACGGACCAATGACGAAAGTATGCTGGAGTGTCAGGTGAAGAATATTCGGGTTCGTTATTCATACCCGTCATCGTCATTGTCGTCGTTGTCGTCTCTAGGCGAGGCCGCCGATGCCGAGGCGGAGGCGGAGATTTGCTGTAATATCCGCGAGTTATTCACTGATGCTGTAAAGAAACGCCTGATGAGCGAGCGACCCGTTGGATGTTTACTGTCCGGTGGATTGGATAGCTCGCTGGTTACAGCGATTGTCGCGAGAGAATTGAAGAAGACCGCACCGGATATCGTGCTGAATACATATAGTATCGGTTTGACCGGGTCGGTGGATTTGATTTGGGCACGTCGGGTGGCTGAACATCTCGGAACTTGCCATCACGAGGTCGCACTTACCGAGAGCGATTTCCTGGACGCGATTCACGATACGATTTATCAGACCGAGAGTTATTGTACCACAACAATCCGTGCTTCGGTTGGGAATTACCTCATCAGTAAATATATCCAACAACAGACCGACGATGTCGTCATCTACTGCGGAGATATGTCGGATGAGATTTTCGGGTCATATCGCGGGTTCTTGAAAGCACCGACCGACGCGGACTTTAAGGCGGAAAATGAGCGCATGATTCGCGATGTCCGGTTTTTCGACCTCCTTCGGTCGGATAAGAGCATCAGTGGTGCGGGGTTGGAGGCACGCGTGCCGTTTGCGGATAAGGCGTTTTTGTCATATGTTATGTCGATTCCCGCACGGTTCAAGCGGTTTTATGACGGGACGGGGACCGGGCCGGCGGCGGCGGGCGGCCAGCGACCTAGAATGGAGAAATATATCCTTCGTAAAGCGTTTGAGGATGAAGGTTTGTTACCCGATGATGTATTGTGGCGCAGGAAGGAGGCGTTTAGCGATGGGGTGAGTAGTCAGGATGGCCGCACATGGATCCAAATGATTAAAGAATATGTCGACCGTATTATTTCTGACGCGGAATTTAATAACGAACGAAATGGGTTGTTTTCTCTTTATAACCCGCCGTATGATAAGGAGAGTTTCTATTACCGCCGGATCTTTGAGTCTCTCTACGATGGACGTGGTGACACAATCCCGTATTATTGGCGGCACCCTTTTTGCGATGGAGTGCTTGACCCGAGTGCGAGGTTGCTCGATTTTTATATTACTGACCGGGTTTCAGCAGCCGCAGATCCGGGTGCGTCAGTAGCCGCGGAGCAGCCATAGGCCTTGACAGATAAACGAATATAATACCAATATATAGTAATACTGGTATTATTGAATCAAATGAATCAACTGAATCAAATAAAGACAAACGCGGAAAATATCGCACTTGCGATTATAACCGCAATACGCGACATTGTCGCTCCATTTTTCCAAAAATACACGAGTTATTACAAGTATATTGATGTTATTTTTTACGGGACATACGCGCTTATATTGCTCGGTTTTTATAACGCGATACCCGAGTATATACCTACGCTTCGAAACGCGATACTATATATTGCGGTGTTTATATTATTGATTCGGTTTAATAAAATCTCATGGTCAAATCCGAAATTCGCGATACTCGGCGGAAGTAAGTTTAGCGAGTTTGATCGACGGCTCATCATATCTACTTGTATTTTCATATTGTTTTCACATATCGTTTCCGACGCATTGGCGAAGTATACACAAGACCAAATCAATAAAAATATAACACGGCCGGTAAGCACGAGTGTAGTCAATCCTATTTATAATTACATAGATACATCTGGTGCGGTGGACAACATTCCCGCAATGAAGAAGTTTTTTCAGGAACAACAGCAGCAGCAGCAGACACAGCATACACAGGTGCCGACGCCGACGCCGCCGACGACGCCGCCGCAGGCGTAGAGAAAGTTTACTGTCATCCCCCGTCAAAAAAATTGAAATGATTTTGTTGGATATATAGTAACAAGTGTGAATCGAGACAAGACAATTACAATGGCGCAAGAACAAGGACAACAACCGGATACACAAATACTTTCAGTCGCAGAGCAGCAGCAGCCGGAGCAGCAGCCGGAGCCGGAGGCGAATCCGAGAAGGGCTGCCGCAGCGGCGGTCGATGCGGACATTCAAAATCAACTGGATGTTGTTATGTCGATTATTGACGAAAACCAAGACAAAATCACGGACGGTGAGTATTTACGTGCGATGAACGCACTGGGATCATTACACAAACACAAGAGGACCGCATTCGGAGCACGCCGCCCAGGTTCCTTACTACGCGGATGGATGACACACGACGATATTTGCGAGGATGACGAATTGTATGAAGAAGTGATGGACCTGGCAGATTCTATCGTCGTTGAATTGTGTGGCGAGGGTTCCAGCATTTACATGGACGAAGACCATAATATGGTGTCTCGTGGTGAAGAATATGACGTATTTGAACTAGTCATGAACTACATGCCAGAAGAAGGAAATGCGGGATACGAGTCATCGCCGCTGATTCTCCATCACGCACTTCAGATGATCATGCTTCGCATATTCAGAGACACGCATCACGAACTCGAGATTGTTCGTCCTGTGAGTTGCCAGTGCGGATGGCGTGGAGCACAAGGCAATTGGGACCGACACATCCGGAATGCTCGTCATCAGCGTTGGGTCGCCAGTGAAGAGAACCGCAAGGCGGCAATCCGAGCTGCGACGGCATCATTGGAGGCGTCGTCGTCGTCGTCGGCGGCCGATACCGATACTGATACCGAGTCCGAATCAGATGTCGTATATATCGACGAGGAGCACTGTACCCCGGAGTCGCAGATGAGAAGGGCTGAAACTATCGCCGCAGCAAAAGCCGCAGGAAAAAGGATCGTATTCGTGACCGCATCTGGCACGATGCCATCTCCAAACAGGGATGTTGCGTCGATGACATTTTCCGCAACAAATTAAACAAATTAAATAAATTATCGGTTACTTGTTCTTGATTGTCTTGTTTCGCATATTCTTTACCGCTGATGCCTTATCTACATAAAATACATTGTTATTGCTTTTGCTGCGTTGCCTTATTATACTATTTTTTTTCATGGTTCTACTTCCGCGTTTACGTATATTCGTCGGCGTCGTAGATGGCGGTCCGTCCTTGAAAAACTGTTGAAGATGGTATAATATATACTTGCTAATGATTTCATCGATTTCGCGTGGATTCATTTTATTATGATGTTTTCGGGCATCATATTGTGCCTGGTTCGCACGTTTTACAAGTAGGTTCTGTAATTCGATCGTTGTCACTTGCTTCTTTACTTGCGGCGTCATCGTCGGAGCAACTGAACCTAATAGCGGTTTCAGCGGTTCAAATACGTTTTTGTATAATTTACTGCCCAGAAAACGGAGGATATAATGCTCAAACGGAATATACGAATGATACCCCTGTAATTTAATATAGTATACCTTTTCATCCACCATCCGCTCATGTAGTACATCATCTAGAAAACATATTTCGATATCTGGTGGAAGACGCGAACATCGCAGAAATTCGCTCACCGTTTTCTCGCCGGTGGTTCGTTCCGGGTAGATCGATGCCGTGCCGCTGCTGCCTCCACTGGCATTCCGAGGTTTAAACCCACCGATAATATGGTCGAATAATGGCGGGATAATCGCCAGTTGATGAGACGCTGACGCTGCCGACGACGCCGCCGACGCTAACGTCTTTTCACGCAGTTTCATTTCAAGATAATCGCGGATATGCTGAACCCACTTATCAGGCCCCTGATTGTTCGTATATATCATCACCTTACTACATACACCACTGTCCTTCTTTTTACGAATATAATCCAGAATCCGAATAATATTCGGGCGGAAGATCTCGGGGAAGATTTCAACTAAATCGTTGAAGTGTTTATACGATATATCCGTTTTATAGTATTCATCAAGAGTAGCACAAAATAGACCGAATTGGGCGAAATTCCCGAATGTTTCATCTACATCAAATACAACCACTTTGGGTTTACGCTTTGTAGATGACATTATATATATTGATATATTTTTATTACTGTCTCAAAACCCGGGCGGGTCACATGTCAAAAACCCGGACGGGTCACATGTCAAAAAACCCGGACGGGTCACATGTCAAAAACCCGGATGGGTCACATGTCAAATATCAAACGTCTTCCACATACTCGACCGCACGCAATATAAGCAATTCCTCGCGACTTAAACGTTGAAACATGACAGTTAGTTCGAATTTGATTTGATACACGAACCGTTTGACATTACGTATCGTGATTTGATGTATTCCGTCCTCGGGTCGGAATTTGACATTAAAAAGTGTGCCTCCGAGTGTAAGATACGGCTTGGTTTCGAGTGAACGTAACGGTATCCACCGCAATAATTGGGTATGCTTTAAATCGCGTGGGTGTTCAATGACACGATACATTTGTAATCTCCGATCGAAATCCTCCATTTTTTCGGGGAGTAAATTCAACGACGAGAGAATCTCTCGACGACGCTGGGCTATCTTCTTCATTGTAAGATTGGCGATTGTCTGGTTTTCGGCCTTATTCATCGCGTTTAATATCGCGTTCACATCCAGTGGGAATGTCGGTTCATCTAAAACGGATTGTAGTAAATCATCGTCGGAATTGGCCGCATAATCGGTATCTTGGACACTTGGGTGTGTCCGTGACGGCAGTTTGGCACCATTGCCGTATCTGTCATCTTCTATACCTGATTCTGATCCGGAGTCTGTGCCACTGCCACTGCCACTGCCACTGCCACTGCCTGTTTCGGAATTTGACGCATAGTCGTAGTCGTAGTCCGACACAATTCCATTTGTATATTGTGTATTAAGTAATTCATCAATATTCAAATCTTCGTATTCTGCCACTTGTCTTGTTTTGGACCTGGACCGTGACGCCGACCTGGACCGGGATCGTGACGCTGACCGTGACGCCGATCGTGATCGCGATGATACAGACGGACGCATATATTCCAAATCAACAACCACCGTTTTTTTAGGAGCTGCTGCTGCTGCCGCTCCCGCTGCCGGCATCATTTTATAATTCATTTCACAGATACAATATACATAATACAAATACTTATTTATGTGATATTATATCGCACCTTTCATCGGCGGGTCCATCTGTGACGATGAAACACAGTTTTGCTCCCATTTTACCACCTCCTTACTGAAAACGTGAGCATATATAGCATTATCTTATAGCTTTTTGAAAAGTCAGTAAGGCGGGAAAATCGCACGGTCCGGCGTCAAAATGGCTCCGGCGGTCGCTTGCCGAAAAAGCCAGACGATGACCCAGCGGGATTTTGAGACGAATTTGTGTGAATCCGCAAATTATGCTCTCGTCAGGCTAAACGCGAAAAAACGCGTTTTAAAAGCGATACGGCCAAACCCGGATTTGGACATTTATTTAAAAAAACGAAAAAGCCTATTTCTCCCGAGAGCATATATAGCTTTTTTTTTTCTGGTGATATCACTGAATATGGTCTAAATGTTGCCAAAATCACCAAAGTGCATTTTGACAAATTACTACAAATTACTACATTACTACAGAAAAATCCCATCAAATTACTACACATTTGAGACCATGATGTTCGATTATTGATAAGATAATGGCAACATTTAGACCAACCGATGGTGCGGATGTTGCCATTCTCTCTGGGAGAAATGAAAAGTCAGTGTGCGGATATGAATAAATATTAGAGGTATATAATAGACTATACTATCTCGATAATATCAAGAATCTCTCGATATATCAAATTTAAACCGGTGAAAAATGCCGCGAAAGTATGTTGACTACTCAAAAACCTATGTCTACCAACTTACTTGTAAAACACCCAGTAATATAACTACCACAGTAGTAGATTCATACATTTCATATACAACCAATATAACCCAACGGAAATACAAGCACAAACGTGAGGCATTAGATTCGCGTCATCATCGGTCGAAATTATATGATTGTATTCGGAAGAATGGCGGATGGACGAATTGGAAGTGTGTGATTTTGGAGGAATGCTCTTGTAGTAATGAAATGGAGGCCAGGGAACGGGCTAGTTTCTATATTATGAAAATGAAACCGAATTTGAACGATGAAAAAATGGACGAAAAGTGTTTGAACAATGAATCCGGGATTCATGATTTTAAGCCGAATATTTTCGCCGATAAAGTAGGGGCATCGTTGGCCTCGACCGTTTTGAACGGGGCGGTTTCGGCGGCGGCGGCGGCCTTGGTCGTTGTAAAAGAAGGGAAATACATTTGCCTTTGTAAAAAAACCTATGCTCATCGTTCTAGTTATTATAAACATACATCTACATGTTTACAATTTCAACATAATCAAACCACGAATAAACCGGTTATGGATTCTTCAATGAATACTCTTTCTGTGTCTATTATTTCTACGACGACTACGACAACAACAACCATTATCGCGGACGACGACGACGATGATAATACCGAAATGGTTCGATACCGTTTCAAATCTAAAAAAAAGGCGAATAAAATAGAAGAATCATACGATAGCGTCTTTCAATATTCTAATTTCCCAGAACCAGAACCAGAACTAGAACCAGAACTTAATTCAGAAATATCTGTCCAAATCTCCGAAAAACCATCGTATACGTATAGCGACGGCGACGGCGACGATTCGAAATCCGAATCGTCTGTATCCGAATCGTCGTCGTCGTCGTCGTCGTCATCGTCCGTGTCCTCGGCGTCAGAGTCCGCCATGAGTATGAATGATACGGAGGAGGATGCCGATGGCACAATTTCAGTCACGACCGATGCGACGGCTGATTCTGCTGTATCTGAATTATTATCGGCACAAAACGAGAAACTTAAGGAATATATTCGGAAAATGATCTCGGCACTTACAATGGATAAAAAACGGAGCAAGAAATCACTCGTCAATTCTCTCGTATTTGAGTTATTAGACCAGAATAAAACCCTCCAAAAGCAAATCGTGGAATTAAGCAAGGAACGGAATATTATCGTGAATAATACGAATAACAACCAGTTTAATTTGAACTTCTTCCTAAACGAACAATGTAAAGACGCGGTCAATATCACAGACTTTGTGAATTCTCTCGAAATCACGATGGATGATCTAACGTATACCCGGAATCAGGGGCTCGTGGAGGGGATTAGCAAGGTAATGATTGACGGATTGAAACAGATTGACCTTTATAAACGCCCGATACATTGTACGGACCAGAAGCGGGATACGATTTATATCCGAGAGAATCACCAGTGGGCGAGAGATGAAGGGAATGTGCGGATGCGTCAGGTATTCGTGGATATCGCCAACAAGGAATATTTTGCGGTGAAGAAGTGGATGGATTTACACCCGGGGTGGGAGACGAATAGTCGCCTACAGGATTTTCATCATAAGATGATTCGAAATGTCCTTCACGAAATCAAGGATGACCCGATTGGTGAACGTAAGATTATGAAGAGTATAGAACGAGAGACGTTTATAGAGAAGTGAATGTGGTGAGTGGGGGTGTGAAATGGATTGAAGTGGGCAGCGTATAATGTTACGGGAATGTGTAATATTATATTGAATGTGTTGATGTTTTTGAATTTGTTGGGTCTCATTACTGTTTTTTAACGGCAGAACCCAACCCTAACAGAAAACCGCCAAACTGGTCTGGTTTCACGATTGTTCTTGACTCACCAATCTTAGCATCAGAACTATCAGTTAATTGTAAAGATATATTCACGGGCTTAGGTTGAGTTATTATCAGCTTTTTATTCTTGGCACCGTCCGAACCATCTTTAAACAATTCATCGATAATACCTTTAATGGCTGTTGCGTCGGGGGAGGCATTGCCAACTACACCCATTGCATTTTTAAGCAACTGAGTATATTTTTCTGCATTAGCCCTCGCACCGACAACTGTTCCGGCTACTGAAAAATCAAGTGTATAAATAGTATTATCATTCTCTTCGCGAGATTCAAGGGCATATACATTCAATCCAAAACTTGTCCTTATATATTTGCCTGGTCCGGCATAATCACCTCCTTTCATAGACTTTCCAGATTTTCTAGAGCTGCTACGCTTGCTCTTACGAACATCCTTACGCGAACGCGACAATTTAACCATGTTATAAAATAATACTATATTTTATTTTTATGAAATCGGTAGGGTATATAATAGAAGATCGGTCAGTTCTATTATACGATATATTCTAATTGTGCTAAATATACGCCTAAAACTTCGATCCTAAAACTTCGATCCAATAACCTCATTGGCTGCCATAGGCTCAAATGACATCATCCCACCGGGCATTCCACCGCCGACATTCTGTGCGTAAGTGCTGTTAAAGTGCTGGGTTTGCTGGCTTGCCTGCGAGAGACCATAGTCCGCAGTGCCGGTATTACGGCTCGTCGTGAGGACGGGGTTGGGAGGCGCCATTCCGCCGCCGACCATGCCACCGGGCATACCACCAGCGTATGGCTGGGACAAGGGCTGTGTGATACGAACGGCACCACTACCGCCTTGTGTGCCGGCACCACCGACAGAGCCGTTATAACTAGACTCGCCGCCAAGGAGCTCAATCGTGCGTTCCACGATAATCTGGACCTTCTCGCCCAACTTCGTCTTAATACTCAACAGAATCATCAATATTCCTAAAATAGTTGTCGTAAAGTTGAATTCGCTGTATCTGTATCCGGAGTAAGTTGGGATATATGTGATTAACCGATGGATAAAGTAGATGAACACGAACATAAACAGGATCTGCCCGATGATTTCTACTAAAACCATCAAAGTCGCCTTATGGTCGTCAGGTTCAGGGACATAGGTGCGGACCAAATACAACATAATCAGGATTGGGACAAATCCGACGAGTGTATATTGGACGATGTTTAATAAGACGCCCTGTTGTTGTTCGTCCAAGCGAAACACATGATCGACAAATGAACTGCCACGCTTTGTTCCTTCTTTAACGGTTTCCTCAAACGCCTCCATTTACGAGTTTTTATAAGTATATATATACCAGTGAAGATTTAATTACTATATGAAATAATATGAATTAAACAGAACATTTTATTTATTATTATCGAATCGAATCGAATCGAATCCAATGCTTCGCCGTTTCTCTCGTATTAATAGCACGCCTCATTATATCGTCGCGGCCGCCACCGACGCCACCGATGTGGCGGCACTCCCCCCACCGATCGCCCCCCACGAGGAGTATCAATACCTAAATCTTATTCATGATATCATCGAACAAAACCATGAACATGATGGCCGGAATGGAATGACCCTTTCTGTATTCGGTGCCGCAATGGTCTTTTCATTAGACCAGGGGCGGATCCCTATTCTTACTACAAAACAAATGGCGTGGAAGACGTGTCTGAAGGAGCTACTCTGGTTTATTCGGGGTGAAACAAACAATCGCCGGCTACAGGATGTGGGCGTCCATATCTGGGACGATAATGCCTCACGCGATTTTCTGGAATCACGCGGATTGTCGCATTACGCTGACGGTGATCTGGGACCCGTCTACGGCCATCAGTGGCGGCATTTTAACGCTACATATTCTACATGTCACGCTGATTATACAGGGAAGGGCGTCGACCAACTCGCCGAGATTATCCGGTGCCTAAAGCACCCCGTCGAGAGATTTTCGCGTAGGTTGATTATGTCCGCCTGGAACCCATGTCAACTCGACGAGATGGCACTACCACCCTGCCATATCCTCTGCCAGTTTAATGTAGATAATCAGAATCGCCTTTCGTGTGCTTTATATCAGCGTAGTGGTGACGTCGGTTTAGGCGTTCCATTCAATATCGCGTCGTATAGTTTTTTGACGCACTTGTTGGCGAAACATTGCGGGCTGATCGCCCACGAATTCGTATATCATTTAGGAAACGCACATATCTATGACGATCACCTGGATATTCTACAAACCCACCAATTACATCTGAAGCCGTTTGCCTTTCCCCAATTGGAAATAGCCACGTTGAGAGATGATATTAATTCGTATGTATTGGAGGATTTTCGGATTATTGATTATAAATGTCACTCACCTGTGAAAATGAAAATGCGAAAATAATATAGAAATAATCTATTTATACATGTTATAATCTTATATATTCAATGAGTGGAAACGCAGCTTTATCAGCCGCACGTAAAAGGCGTGCTTCATCTTCTCCGGGCGTCCCTGGCAGTGGTGGTTATCCGCCATCTCAAACCGGATCTTATTATAGTGGAAATAGTGTTCAGAATATTCAGGCAATGCTGAATCAACCCGCATCTGGAGGAAAGGCACAACAACAACCACGTGGTGGTGGTCCGCCAATGTTAGATAATGTCCAGCAAATACCAATTAATGTGTATGAAAATATCGAGTTGATTAAACAGCAAATCGAGCAGAGAACGAAACTTATCCAAACACAAGGGGGGTCGATGCCTCCTGAAAAGGTGAAGATACTTCATAAGCAGAATGAGGTTCAAGTCCAGATACTTAAACAGCGTATGATGATGGTTCAAGAGATGGAAATGGCAGCAAGCATTCAATCGCCGACGACGCCGACGACGACGACGACGATATCGCCTGTTCAAACCGCACAGCCTTCATTCAATAATGAACCGCAATTTATTTATGATAAAGGTATTCCTCGCCAGAACCCCAGATACAACGGCAACGGCAATGGCAATGGCAATGGCAACGGCAACGGCGTCACCGAACCCCACAATAATACATTTAATGCGTCAATGTCACGTATGCCTGGCCAATCCGCATCCGCATCCGCATTTAGACAAGCACCTCCCAGCAATATACAGACCGCGGTTCTTACGCCATTTGTAAGCATGATTACAACTACTGGTGCTACACCGCCCCCACTCGTTATTTTGAAAAGTCATGATGAAAAAATAGGAGAACACGATGCTGTATTGAATGATTTGACCAACCGTATCAATTATATTCATTCTTGTGTAGACGAGCTATCGCATAATAATAATAATAATAACGACGATGGCCGAAAGGCACAGGTACGCGTCAACCGAGTGGCCGCCGAGGCCAACGCCGACGACGCGGACGCACAGGACGCAGATGCCGATGCCGATGCCGATGCCGAGGAGGCCGACGAAACCGTTTTATTGATGGATACAGTGATGAACGATTTAATCAATAGTCGTGATTTCGTCCAAGGTATTGTTGATAAGATTGTGAATGAAACCAATCTCTCGGAAACCATTATGAAAATCGAACCGATCATCAAGGAAAACCAAGAATTGCGGGCGTTGATTCATTCACAACAGAAGATGCTTAACGAAATGAATACAATGGTATTACGCCTGTTGAATCAGCAGCATTATTATAACGACGCAGACGCAGACGTGGACGCAGACGCAGACGCCGAGAGCATAAGCATCAGCATTAGCAACAGCAATGACTCGTCAAATGATCAACAATCCCGAATGGACGAAAATGGTTTGTATCAGTCTTACGTGGCTGTGCCAATTCATAGCTATATCGTCCCGAATATGGATAATGTTGTTATAAGTGTATGCGAAACTGTCGCTGATGACACATCGGCAGCTGATGACACACCAGCAGCTGAAGTCATCGTAGAGATTACCGCCGGTGACAACGACGCTGCCGAGGACGCCACCGAGGACGCAGTCGATGAACATGACGACAACGACAACGACGAACCTGCCGGTGATGACGCAGAGACCCCCGAATATGAAAATACACAACCACATTTTCCGTCAGATTCACGCATCGCTCTAATAATAAACGAAATCTAACATAAAAGTAATTGAGTATAAACCTATAAATATTAGTATTGAATCATAATAATAATAATATTTACATTCCGAATCTATGTTGATTATTTCCATCTTTATTTTTTGTATTGTGCTTTTCTTATATCTTCATATCCACTTTCATATGAAACGTAGTAATGATTTAGAAGTATATGAAATAGAACAGCCTTCAAAGCAACGTTTAGAAGAAGTATGCGATATACGACAACCGACGACATTCGAATACTATAACGAACATTTACTAACGGCCTTATCATATCACGGGATAACCACGAATTACCGAGCGTTTGATATTCAGGTGCGAGACGTATCATCTACCGGGTCCATCGACCCCGAAAAGTCGCAAAAGGGTTCAGACAATACGAACAACAATACGGTTCTTTATATTCCAGTCACACTCAAAATCGCACACGAGGTATTCCAGAAGGACACCGAAGCCAAGTATATCAGCGAGAACAATACCGATTTCATCGACGAAACCGGGCTAGTTAAGGTGTTCCAATTAAACGATGATTTTCTGAGACCGTATATGGTTTCAACGTGTATGTATGACGTTATGATGGCGTCGGTGGCCACGACTACACCACTACGATACGAAGTGAATTATCGTAATTACTTCCTGGTGACACAAGGCCGTGTGAAAATCCTGCTGATCCCCCCCAAAGATAGCAAATACCTGTATCCAATCAGCGATTATGATGTTTTCGAGTTTCGGTCGCCAGTGAACCCGTGGAAGGTCCAGCCAGAATACCAGGACGATTTCGATAAAATCAAGACACTTGAAGTCGAATTATTCCAGGGGATGATAATCTATATACCGGCGTATTGGTGGTATAGCGTCCAGTTCGTAGTGCCTGAAACAAGCGTCTGCTCGTTCAAATACCGCACACATATGAACTCTATTTCTATTCTGCCGCTGACAATGATGAATGTTCTTCAAAACCTGAATATAAAACGCGATACACTGGAAAAGCGGGCGTATATCCCGGACCAATTCAAACCGAAGTCGGCATCGGCGTCGGTGTCACCAGCCACAAACGCAGGCCCCAAGGCCGAAGGCCGGGATAATAAACACCATATCTCATCACAGGAGGTGCTTCCACCAATAAATCCGCAACAATATGATAATCAATATTTGCCGACATCGTTACGAAATCATCATAACCCGTTTAGTATACCTACTACAGCGAATATGCCCGATGTTGATAAACAAGTCATATCATCTGTATTGGGAACGCCTCTTGCGGAACCGGCTATATCCGCATCATCGGAGATTGAAGTCGCCGCCCCCAGTATTGCCGCTGCACTGCCGTCATCCAGTATCAGTG
>Ga0247722_10001132_pt1 | contig 15063 bp, 11 predicted proteins | sample MSEWelMarce3H_FC_FD_189094 | JGI IMG/M metagenome (GOLD analysis project Ga0247722, IMG submission 189094) | Subsurface sediment microbial communities from gas well in West Virginia, United States - MSEEL Well Study Marcellus 3H_FC | ecosystem: Environmental > Terrestrial > Deep subsurface >... | reverse complement strand
CAAATAATATGGAAAAGTTAATTGCTGGAAAAAATATCCAGGTAAACGAAGAAGGTTATATGACTGATTTTAGCCAATGGGATAAAGCTATTGGTGAGGAATTGGCTAAAGAAAACAATATTGACTTAACACCAAAGCACTGGGAACTAATTCAATACATTCAAAATGAATTTAAAGCAGAATCTCCTTTGACTATTCGCAAAATTGGAAAAAGCGGGGTAGTTGATATTAAAGAGTTTTACGCCCTTTTCCCAGTTGGGCCATTAAAAACTGCTACTAAAATAGCAGGAATACCAAAGCCTGCTGGCTGTATTTAATTCGCAATATTATTAACAAGAAAACTTAAATTTATGAGTGAGTATAATGGCGAAGTTAGAAAGATGATGATCATACTTTCTAAAGCCTCTCTTGAAAATGTTTACGCAGCTTTTGTTTTAGCCAATGGCGCCAGAATGGAAGGCATTGAAGCTGAAATGTTTTTTACTTTTTTTGGACTGGAAGCCATCCATAATAAAAAGTTGGAACACTTGCACGTGGCAACAGTAGGAAACCCGGCAATGCATATGCCAACAATGATTGGAGGATTGCCAGGTATGGAAGCACTGGCTACCAGTATGATGAAAAAAGAAATGGAGAAATTAGACATGCCAGAAGTGAGGGAGTTTTTAGAAATTTTGCAAGCATCTGGGGTTAAATTATGGGCTTGTAAGTTGGCAATGGAAATGTTTCATTATGAAAAAGAAGACATGTTCCCTGGATTGGATGGCGTTTTAACTGTAGGAGATTTTTACAAACAGGGCTCCGGTATTGGAACCCATATGTTGTTCATTTAACAATTCAATAGTATGATTTTTGACAACCGCGAACACGTAAATGAGCCACTTACAGAAGGTGAGTCTTTCCGTGACAGAATTGGTACCATTGATGAATCTGGAAAACGGAAATGGATTTTTGCGTATAAGCCGCCAAAGGGAAGCAAGTTCTATAATATTCGCAGTTGGTTGAGTTATCTCTACTTTATTGTGTTTTTTGGATTGCCATTTGTCTATGTTAATGACAGACCCTTTTTCCTGGTTAATATACCTCAAGCCAAGTTTATTTTCTTTGGTAAAGTATTTTGGCCCCAAGACTTTTTCATATTGGGATTGACCATGGTCACTTTTGTTTTTTTTATCATTTTGTTTACGGCAGCTTTTGGGCGATTGTTTTGTGGATGGGCTTGTCCCCAAACAAATTTCATGGAAATGATGTTCCGTAAAGTGGAATATCTGATACTAGGAGATGCCCCAGCACAAAGACAATTGAAATCAGCACCCTGGACAGGTAAAAAGATCTTTAAGGTGAGCTTAAAGCAAATAGCTTTTTACTTATTATCCTTTGTGATTGCTAATTTTTTTCTAGCCTATATTATAGGCATGCGTGAACTAGAGAAAATTATAACTGAACCGGTTAGTCAGCATATAGTTGGATTTAGTGCCATTCTAGTATTCAGTGCCGTATTCTTTGCTGTTTATAGTTTCTTTAGAGAACAGGCTTGTATTGTAGTTTGTCCTTATGGTAGGTTACAGAGCGTGTTGCTTGACAAGAATAGCATGATTGTGGCTTATGATTATGTAAGAGGGGAGCCTCGTGGTGCTGCAAAGAAACAAACTGAAGCAACGCTTTCACAAGGTGATTGTATTGACTGTCACCAATGCGTTAAAGTTTGTCCAACTGGTATTGACATAAGAAACGGTCTACAAATGGAATGCGTAGGTTGTACAGCTTGTATTGACGCCTGTGACCACGTGATGGAAAAAATAGGAAAGCCAAAGGGTTTGATCAGGTATGCATCAGAGAATAGTATTGCAAACAGTGTTCCGCTTAAGTATACTACAAGGATGAAATTATATACTGGTCTCTGTGCCATAGTATTAACTTTTTTAGGTATTATGTTAGCCACTAGAAAAGACGTAGATCCAACCGTCATGCGTACCCCTGGACAATTGTTCCAAATGCGTGGAGAAGACAGTATCTCTAATTTGTACAATATTAAAGTGGTTAATAAAACCATGCACGCTATTCCCTTAACAATAAAGTTAGAAGGTCAGGGTGGTGTTATTGAAACCATTGGTAAATCTTATATTGAAGTAGCCAAAGAGGGACAGGGTTCTGGAAGCTTTTTTGTAGTGCTACCTAAATCAGCTGTTAAGGAAAGAAAAACTACCATTAAGCTTGGTTTTTATCAGGGTGATACCAAGATAAGTGAGAGTGAAACCAATTTTCTTGGTCCAGTTGGACTATAAATCAGCTTTATTTTTTGATGAATAGGATAATAAGAAGGCCCTCCAAGGAGGGCCTTCTTATTTAATTTTTGAGAGATTTGATAATGGCCATGATATCTTCTTCCCCAAGTCCTTCTTTATTTGCTTTGTGAAAACTATTTAAAAGGGGAGTTGATAATGCACTATTCAAGCCTGCATCTTTGGCTAGTCCAAGGTCTTTGACCAAGTGCTTTAATGCAAATGCTGCAGGAAATTCTGATTGTAAAATGGAATTGGTCTTGAGTTTACTAAGTCCATTGCCCAGTGCTCCTTCATTGATAATGGTTAACATGTTTTCAGGACTAATGCCGTTTTGCTGAGCAAACAAAATGGCTTCTGCTAAACCTTGTATATGTAAACCCAATAAATAATTATTGGCCAATTTTGCACTACTTCCATACCCAGGCCCTCCTAAGTAAATAGACATTTTGCCAAGCACCTCAAATAGGGGTCTTGCCTTCTCATGGTTTTCAGTTTTACCCCCAACCAAAATCAACAAAGTTCCATCCTGCGCTGGTTTAACGCTACCCGAAACTGGGGCTTCTAAAAATTCTAACCCTTTTTTTTCTGTAATAGAAGCAAGATATCTGGAAGTTTCCGGTGCAACCGTACTCATATCTATCAACAACTTTCCCTGTTGATTGGTTAGATCAGAAGTTAATAACCCGTCTCTGTCTTCAAATACTGATTTTACTGCAGCATCATTTGACAACATCGTGAAAACTATATCTGAAGCTGCTAATACGGATGCAGGGTTTTGGGCGGAGATTGCTCCAGCATCTATTAAAGATTTTTCTTTATCTCTGCTTCGGTTATATATGGTTAATGTATACCCTGCTTTCAATAAATTAGTAGCCATGGGTATGCCCATATTGCCAAGTCCAATCCAACCAATCTTGATTGTTTTTTCCATGATGTGTAAAATATAAGGAGGTACAATTTACAACATCAATTTTGCAGTTTCATCAAAGCAATTGCATTTCTTGATTTGCCGCTTTCCAACTAACATATCCACCGGACAAATTAGCTACGGTTTCATAACCAGTTTGTCTAAGTATGCGTTGAGCCAAATATCCTCTAAGACCTGCTTCACAGTATATATAGACGGGTCTGTTGGTTGGTATTTCCTGCATGCGATCACGAATTTCATCAACAGGTATGTTAACAGCATTTGGTATGTGACCTGCTTCAAATTCGGCATTAGTTCTTACATCTAGTAAAAATGCCGTTTCTGGTAATTGCTTCACTTCATCCCAATAAAAAACACGTAGTCTATCTAAGAGAATATTTTCAGCAACAAAACCAGCCATATTTACAGGGTCTTTTGCAGAGGAATAGGGTGGTGCATAAGCGTGTTCAAATTCAACTAACTCGGCAATATTGCTACCTCTTTGAATCAGTGAAGAAAGAATATCAATTCTTTTATCAACCCCTTCTTGACCTGCAATCTGTGCACTATATATTTTGCCATCTTCAGGTGAAAAGGCTATTTGAATAGCCATCTGTTTGGCCCCTGGATAATAACCTGCGTGTGAGCCACTATGATTGGTAGAAACAATATGTTTAATACCTGCATTTTTCAGGTGTTTGGATGCAGTTCCAGCTGTAGCCACTGTCATGTCAAATACCTTTACAATGGCGGTATTGATGGCACCATGGTATTGGCTTTTATTTCCAAGGACTATATTATTGGCTGCAATTCTACCTTGTTTATTGGCAGGGCCCGCCAAATAAGTATTCATTGATTGACCAGTAATGGGATTGGTAAATTCTATGGCATCGCCAACGGCATAAATATCTGGGTTTGAAGTCTGTAAAAACTCATTTACCCAAATGCCTTTTGCAGCACCCAAGTTTAGACCAGCCATGCTGGCTAATTTAGTATCAGGTCTTACTCCAATAGAAAGTAATACCATTTCTGCATCAATGGATGTTCCGTCTTTGAATAAGACTTTGACCCCTTTTTCTAAAGCTTCAAATCCAGTTACTGCTGTGGATAGTCTTAGGTCTACTCCTTTTGAACGAATATGTTGTTGTACCAGTGCTGCAATGGGATAGTCTACTGGGGCTAAAATTTGATTCCCCATTTCAATAATGCTCACTTTCATACCTAGATCATGCAAGTTTTCTGCCATTTCTAGGCCAATGAAACCTGCACCAATGACTACCACTTTGCTGGTTTTATGCTTCTGTACAAATGATTTAATATAATCAGTATCCGCAACATTTCTTAGGGTATAAATGCCAGGTAGGTTAATCCCATTTAAAGGTGGTCTAATAGGTTCTGCTCCGGGAGATAATACCAATTTGTCATAAGATTCTTGGTATTCCTCACCAGTCAATAAGTTTTTAGCAGAAACCATTTTTTGTATAGGATCTATTGCAATAACTTCTGTAGAAATACGAACATCAATATTAAATCTAGATTTGAAAGAAGAAGCTGTTTGTACAAATAATTTATTTCTTTCTTGAATGACTTCTCCAATATAATAAGGTAGTCCACAATTAGCATAGGATACATATTCACCCTTTTCAAACATAACAATCTCAGCTTGTTCATCAAGTCTTCTCAATCTTGCGGCGGCACTTGCTCCACCGGCTACTGCACCAATTACAACATATTTCATTGCTTCTTATTTTAATCACACAAAGGAAAGCAGAACTAATTGCTCCAATTGTAACTATAGTTACTAAACAGATAATCCTGTTGCAAGCTATTTAGGGCTATTTATTTAAAAAATGAGTAACATCATGTTTTTGGTTTAGCACCAAGGTGATTAACTTTGTCATTCAAGCAAATTCAAAGACTTTTCATGGTTTACTATGCCCCTAAATATTTGCTTCTAGCTTGTTTCATATCATTGGTAATGGTAAAGGATAGTGAGCCAGGTATTAAAAAACTGCCTATCAAGGATTGCGAATACCAACATGATGAAACTAGCTTATTGGCAAATGGGTGGAAAAAAATTTTTGAAGATCAATTTGATCAAAACTTATCAAATTGGCGTATTTGGAAAAGCGGTGCATATAATCATGAATTACAATTATATCAACCTTCTAATTTGGTGATTCATGATGGGATTCTTGCCATTGAAGCAAAAAAAGAGCAATTAGTTGGGTTTAAATTTCCGAACAATAAGACAAAAGTAAATTTTGAATATAGTTCTGGTAGAATTGAAAGCAAACAATTGTTTTCTATCAATGATAAATATCTCAAACTGCGAATCATGGCCAGAATTAAATTGCCATTGGGTTATGGGTTGTGGCCAGCTTTTTGGGCCTATGGAACTCCTTATCCCAGTCAAGGTGAAATAGATTTTATGGAAGCAAGGGGGGCAGAACCTCAAAAATATTTGACCAATTTTTATGAAGCAAAATTGGATGATGCAGTTTCTGAAGATCATACATCCATCATTGGACTACCCATTAACCTGACCAATTGTTATCATGTATATGAGATGGAATGGTCCAAAGACGCTTTGATATCCTATTTTGACGGTAAATTGGTAGATACTAAGAAAAATGAACCTCATATTGCTTCTCTGTTTGAAAAACGGGAAAAATTGGTATTGAATTTGGCTGTTGGAGGCGGGTTTTATCCAACTTTGGATATCAGTAAAATTCAAACTGGTACCATGTATATTGATTGGGTTAAAGTGTATGCGTCTAAAAACTAGTACCATTGTCAAATTCCCATGACAAGGATAACAGTAAATTTTAACTAACTTTATTTCAAATGACCAGTAGTTTCATGGAAGAAGAAATCATGTTCAATACCGCATTGTTAGAGGAACTTGGTGACAACCAAAGCTTGTTGATCATTATGAATTTCTTTTTGTCAAGTACGCCCAAAGACCTTAAGGAATTACAAGAATTTGTTGCGCAAAAGAATTTTCATGAAATATATAAGAAGGCGCACAAAATGAAAGGAGCCGTTGCCATGTTAAAGGCTCAAAAAATGGTTGAGGTATTACTCTTGCTGGAATCAGCTGCTGAAATTGACCAAAATATGACAATGGTTGAAAGCCTTGTGGCTATTTTCATCAAGATGTACCAAGTTTTGGAAAAGCAGATGCTTGATGCCATAGCAGTTTTAAAAGCTGACTTGGAACTAAACGCGCAAAAAAATTAAATTTGAACAGTTTTTAATAATAGAATATGAAAATCCTTGTTGCAGAAGATGATACTATGCTGCTTAAGACTATTGAACTCAAACTAAAAAAAGAGGGATATGAGGTCTTTACCACTGCTGATGGAAGAGAAACACAAAAGGAAATTCTCAGAATCCGTCCGGATATGATTATTACAGATGTCATGATGCCCTATGCTTCAGGTTTGGAAATTGTGAGTATGGTTAGGCAAAAATTAAATTGGAAAATTCCTATTATCATACTTTCTTCTATGGAGCAAGAAGCAGTAGTGATGAACGCTTTTGGATTAGGTGCAGATGATTATATTACCAAGCCATTTAGTTTAAATGAATTAGCTATAAGAGTAAAGCGACTCTTGAGCAGACCTAGATAAGGCCCTTAATCTACTAAAGATACATGTCTACAAACGGGTTCAAATACAATAGCCATTATGCCTTTGGAACCCTAATGGTTTTATTTTTTCTATTACCACTCTGGATGAGTATATATTGGTATCTGAGTCCCAATAGGAAATTAGTAGTGGCTATTGTTGATAAGTCCTTGTTTTCTGAACAGGGTCAACAACATGTTTCACTAAACTGGGTTCTTGGTCAGGAGAAATTTAGTAAGACCGATAAGCAGCAATACCAACAAACAAAAGACTATTATGGTTTTTTTGTCTCAGATAAAGAAAAGTTTGTTCTAAAAGGACTAGAACGGTTTTCTCCCAATCAATTAGAGCAATTGAGTAAGGATGCAGATCTTGGTTATTTTACCAATTCTTATGGGGTTTTTAAAAATGATGGTCACGGCAATGCCGATCAGGGAAATGGGGCATTTCTGCAACAGACGGGTATGAGCGCCCAAGACTTTCAGTTTCTAAGTGGAATGAAAGCCAAGGGGAAATTGGTGATTGTAGAATTCAACGCACTAGCACCACCAACCTCACCTCAAATTAGGAGCAGTTTTGAATCATTATATGGAATTAAATGGACCGGTTGGATTGGTAGGTATTTTGAAAGCTTTGATAGTAGCAAGAACAAAGAATTACCTGCTTGGTTAATCAAAGATTACCGAGCCCAACATAAAGGAGTTTGGCCATTCAAAAAAGGTGGAATTGCTTTTGTTCATGCGGATAAAACTATTGTTATTTTGGAAGAAGAAAATGATTTAACAAACCCCTATCCTGAAATTGTGGCTAATAAAGAAGGGGTTTCTAAGTTTCATCTAAAGGAATCAATAACCTACACGTATTGGTTTGATATTATTGACTTTGATCAAAACACCAATCATGCTGCTGCAAGTTTTAAAATTAACACCAACAACAAAGGGGCAGCTATTTTGGCCAAAGCAAATATTCCCAATAGTTTCCCAGCTATCACTTTGCACCAAAAAGACGACTACCAATTCTTTTATCTGTCAACTGATTTTTCTGAAAATCCTATTGGAATTAAGTCTGCCTATTTTAAAGGAATGACTTTGTTCAAACCTTTTTTATATAATGCTAGGGATAGGATGGATAGAAGGGTATTTTTTTGGGAAATTTACCAACCATTACTTTCTAGTATTCTGAATGATGCATATAACTCAAAATACAATCCTTAATTAGCTGTGAAACGAACTAATAGCGTATCTGGTATTAGTTTTAAGGTTCCTATAAATTGATCGTTTTTGGATTTAAATCTATTGAATCCCGCTTTTAATTGATTTGATTTATCAACATCTGTTACAGGATTTAAATCCATATTTGCAGATATTTTAAAAAGACTATTCTGGTTCATCCAATAATTTCCTTGCACAAAATCAACCATATCTGTTTTAGTCTGCATAAATGGATAGGCATGAATATTTCTAAATTGTCTAGCCGTATCCAAACCACTACCCATCCACGCTACTGTATTTGGAAGTTGCAGTTGATAGCTTTTCTGTAGCCAAGCCAATAAACTTGGTGCAATATCAAAATGAGTAGAGATGGAAGAAAATTTGGCTGTACGTTTTAGTAATGGGGAATAAATCATTAATGGAACATGGTATCTGTCTAATTTGTTGCTCATGGGTATTTCAGGCATACGATGATCTCCAGTAATTAAGAACACGGTATTATTAAAATCTGGCCTTTGTTGATAGGCTCTAATAAAATTACCAATTGCTTCATCCATATACAGAATACTAGCATATTGATAACTATAATTTCTATAGTTTGCTTTTTGATTTTCTGTAAATCCTAGTTCAGACATTCTGTCGGTGAACTTTTGTAAATATGCTTCTTGTTCATTAATTAAAAATGGATTGTGGGTAGAGACTGTAAGTACCACACTTAGCTGTGGTTTGGCGCTGTCTTGTGGTGTTGTAAGGTATCTACTCAATAACTCTTTATCGCCATAACCCCAACTAAATCCACTTGTTGAAGAAGGCATTTTAGAATAGCCAGTTGGGAAATTTGTTTCATCATAAATATGATCCACTTTGTTTTTTGTAAGAAATTGTTTCATGTTGTCAAACTTGGAATCTCCTCCATAATAAAAACTTGTTTGATAACCGTTTTGTTTGAGTAAGTTGATTAATGAAAAATGTCCGGGCATGGCATCTCCTAACTCGTTGAATCCATTTTTAGCAAATGGAAGAGATGAAATTAGAGATGGCAAGACAGCGAATGTTCTACCCCCTTGACTTAGAAAATTTTCCCAATACAAACTTTTACTTGTAAGGCTATCTAAGTTAGGTGTGAAATTACCCAAGTATCCACCAGAATTGGTGAATGCCCTACCCAAACCTTCTACCAATAGAATGACAATATTGGGTTTGCGTAAACTGGTTTCAAAGAAGGGTGAGAGTACATCGGCACTGCTATCTACCTTATGTAAAAAGGGAAAATTGGACTCGTCTACATATTGAAATTGCGCCAAAGATGCTTGGGTATTGATGTCAATACCACCTCCAAGATAATTAGCAGCATAGATATCATATTCTTGTTTGGGAGGAAAAAAATGTGACCAAGTTGCCTTGAAAAAATACTGTGATTTATTAATGGATAAGTTATTGCTTGCTTCTTTACCTGGCATCCATTCTTCTATTTGTTGAGGAAGGGGACTTAAAAAGTTGATACCCATGAGTAAAACCAACAAGTAGCCAAATAATGGATTGGGATGTACTTTTTTAGGAATGGCAACCAAGGCTGCAATTGCTCCAATTGTAAATAAGCTACCAGCTAATAATAAAGCTATTGGAATGCCACCTGCAGATCCTACGGTTTGTTGAATATCAGCAATACTATAACCCCAAAGGTCCGCACCAAGTGGTACAAGTGTGTTTACAAAATATTGAGAGAGGGATAGCTGAACTAATAGTAAACAAATAGCGCTTAAAATAAAAAAGGCTTTTCCTAAACCATGATGAATAAGTGCCAGTCCTAAATAAATAGGCAATAGCCATCCAAGAACTGTGATGCAAAAAACGGCATCTTTGGCTAATGAAGTAATCAAGACTAGACCCCATGCATCAGTAAGTCCGTGTTTAAAATAATCTACAGTCAATTCAAAACACCTTCCTAGTAAGCATAAGGATCCAAAAATCAGTGCCATAGAAAGGAACTTGTTAAAAGCACCTGATAAAGCTTTGTTGATTTTACCTAGAATGGGCATGATATATTTTTCAACCACCCATTTAGGCTCTTCGGTAGTCTTAGCAGGGATAGCTTGATTGAGTCTTGCAGGTAGGTTAGAAGCAACCGATGACGCAACAGGTTGTACTTTTTTAGTAAATCCCTGTCTGGTCATTTCTCCCCATGATTTGTTATTGGTAATCAAATTCCAATAACCCTTGATGCCACTCCAAACCAAGAAGGGGTGAAAGAAAAATGGTTCAGTGGCAGCTGTAAACATTAGCCTCATAATGTCTACCCTTCTTCTGTACTGGTTAAAAGAAGCCACTTCCATCAGAATGGCAAAGGCAGAATAGAGGTAGACAAAAAATACAATGAATATGGAAAATCCAAAGAAAAAACCCCAGTTTAAATGACCGGTTAGAGCCATGATAATAAATGTGAAAAATCCAAAGAATTCAAAAATGGGGGCACACATTTCAAATAAAAACCAATAGGGATAGCTAATCATGCCTAGCAAACGATACCTAGGATTTAAAAACATGATTCTATGCATTTTTAGGGTTTCAAAAGTTCCCCTAATCCACCTATTTCTTTGTCTTCCCAAGATGGTGTGGTTGGAGGGTACTTCTGTCCAACACAAAGGATCAGGAATATATCTTACAATATAATCCTCATTCCTTTCCTCCATATACCTACGCATGCGCACCACCAATTCCATGTCTTCACCAACTGTGTTGTGGTTGTATCCGCCACAGGCAATGGCAATTTCTTTATCAAAAGCTCCAAAGGCGCCAGAAATCAAGAGTAATCCATTGAGCCTGCTCCATGCCATTCTTCCCAAGATAAAGGCCCGGATATATTCTAAGATTTGGATTCTTGGTAAATAGTCTTCAGGTAGTTTCACTTTCAATAGTCTTCCCTCCTCTACAATACAAGAATTAGCTACTCTAATTACACCACCAGTAGCAATTACTTTCTTCTTGGTTTGCTCCATAAAAGGCTTTACCATTTTTAGTAAAGCATCCTGTTCCAAAATACAATCCACGTCTATACAAACCAGGTATTTTTTGGATGATAAATTAATACCCACATTGAGTGAATCGGCTTTGCCACCGTTGAACTTATCAACCACAATTAGTTTATGGTGAATATTTTTTCTACTTTTATAAACACCTCTTACTTCTTTAGTGGCAATTTTTGCATCAATAAAAAGGTCTACCCTTACCAAATCAAATGCCTTGATGAGTTTTTCTAAAGAATCATCCTTACTACCATCATTAACAATGATTACTTCTAAATTAGTATAGAAAATAGATAAGAGTGAGCGCACATTTTCAACAATGGTTTTTCCCTCATTATAGGCAGGAGCAATAATACTAACCGTTGGTGCATGAATAGAAGAGGCCAATAACCTATAATCTGTAAACCTGTTTTTTTGCATGTATTTGGTGGTCTCTCCAATGGAAAAAAGTCCTAGAAATACATAAGAGCTTAGCAATAGCAGTGAGTAAGAAAAAATAATCACTGTTAAGATATCTAACAATAGGTCAGTAAGCTGGTCCCAATTCATGGCATACTGATTATGTGTTGGAAAATGCGTTGAAAAGGTTCTGGTTCAGACATACTCTTGTCTTTTAACAAGTGAATGCCATTCTTAGAACAATGTACCAATGCTGCTGCAGCTTTTAATTTGATGGTATCATCAGGTTGGTCAAGTAAAGCTTCTAACTGGTCAGATTCATCAGGAGTTGCTAGCAAACGCATGGCGTCAAGAATTACAATTTGATCATTGCGGCTGGCGTCTTTAAAATAATCCAATAAGATAGATGGCGTAAACTGGTCTTCAAGTTGAATAATGGCTTTTACGGCCTGACTTCTTACTTCTGGTGATGGGTGGTATAAACTTGCTTTTAATGATTCTGTCAAGCCAAGTTGTTGGTATTCATATGTTAGTCTTAATGCAAAAATGACTACAGTATGGTTTTGTGCATTTAACCATACTGGAATTTTATCACTCAAGTCTGATTTTTCTGGAAACAATTTTAGTTGTTCTAATAGTTTCAATTGTTGCCATTCTGTAATGGGATAGCTAACAAAGTCTAAGAATTGAAGCCCTTTGAATCCAATTAAATGCACCACTGCAATTTGTGCTTCCATTCTCACAAACTCATCTTTGCTATTGGTAAACTGTTCAATTAGCTCATAGCAATCTCTTTGCTCCATCATGTACAATTCCTGAATGCCTCTTGCTTTTTTATACCAAGCTTGCCCCTTTTTAATTTTTTTAAGGGAATAATTTTTTAGTCCCAATTCTCCATAGAGATGCACCATTTTTTCTGCAGCTTCACCAGAATAATTTTGTTTACACCTAATAAGTTCATCAATGCAATATTGTCTAGCCAATGGATCTTCAATTATTTTACCCATTTTGGCCAAAATTTTCTTTGATGCCAAAGATTCTTCAATTAATATGGTGGTGATCAAGGGCTCTAATAATTCCTTAATGTTTAATAATTTAAAATGCCTTTGTTTTTTTTGGAATAAAATGGCGTAAACAGCAACAACCACTAACGCAATCAAGACAATCATGATTTTTAAAACCATGTTGAGTGTTTCTTGGTCTAATACTTGGTCTAATAAGCTGGCTTTACCCAATAGTACGCTATGGAGATGCGTTGGAAATATGTGATCAAGCATTTGAGCCATTTCAGTCATGCAATATTTTTAGTCTTGGCAACCGCTTCTTTAAAGTTAATACAATGTTGCAAGTTAGCGAAGCCCTTTTGTGGGTCATGGCAATTATGCTTCAAAAAAAAGGAAGATTCAGTTAATTGAGCTGCTAAAGACCAATTCTTAACTCCGTTCATCATATACTAAAGATGTAATTTTTTCTTTTCTAAGCTTTTGGTTATTTTAAACATCCAAAATCAAACTCATGAGAAAATATCCAGTACTTGTTAGAATAACAGTGGTAGTCTGTTTTATGGCTACAACTATTATTTCCAATGCCCAAACTTCGGATGCCATTGTTGATAGTATGGTTGCAGAAGCCTTTAAGCGTAGTCAATTAGAACCCTTGGCCAAAGAATTATTAGATGGAATTGGACCAAGATTGGTGGGGAGTCCCGGTATGCAACAAGCCAATGACTGGGCGGTTGAAAAATACAAGTCTTGGGGAATCAATGCTAGAAATGAACAATGGGGTGAGTGGCGTGGATGGGAGCGTGGGGTTTCTCATATAGATCTGGTGTATCCAAGGGTTAAGAGTTTAGAAGGGATGCAACTGGCTTGGAGTCCAAGTACTAAGGGTAAAGCTGTAACGGGAGAAGTAATTATTCTGCCAGAAACTACAGATAGCCTTGCATTTACCAATTGGCTACCTAATGTCAAAGGAAAATATGTGTTGATTTCCATGAATCAACCAACTGGAAGACCGGATTATAACTGGCAGGAATTTGGCACCAAGTCCTCTTTTGATAGAATGAAAGCCGATAGGGCAGCACAAACAGAAGCATGGCGCAAAAGAATATCCAATACTGGATATACTGGTAGAACGCTACCAATGGCATTAGAAAAAGCTGGGGCTATTGGAATTGTCATGAGTAATTGGTCTTCTGGTTTTGGTGTCAATAAAATCTTTAGTGCCTATACCAAAAAGATTCCCACGGTAGACCTTTCTTTAGAAGACTATGGTTTGTTGTATAGATTAGCAGAGGCTGGATCTTCACCAAAAATTAGCGTTCGTGCAGATAGTAAGGAAAAAGGTAAAGTGCCTACTTTCAATACTATTGCTGAAATTAGAGGAAGCGAAAAGCCGGATGAATACGTGATGCTCTCTGCACATTTTGATTCATGGGATGGAGCAGCTGGAGCAACAGACAATGGAACGGGTACATTAACCATGATGGAAGCCATGCGCATTCTCAAAAAATATTATCCCAATCCCAAGCGTACCATTTTAGTGGGTCATTGGGGTAGTGAAGAGCAGGGGTTAAATGGCTCAAGAGCTTTTGTAGAAGATCATCCAGAAATTGTGAACAACCTACAAGCTTTGTTTAACCAAGATAATGGTACTGGAAGAGTTGTCAATATTTCTGGCCAGGGATTTGAAAAAGCCAAAGAGTTTATACCAAGATGGTTGTCAAAAGTACCAGATGAGATTCGCAAACCAATTGTAATCAGTTTCCCTGGAACCCCAGGTGGTGGTGGATCTGACTTTGCTTCTTTTGTAGCAGTTGGTGCACCTGGATTTTCATTGAGTTCACTCAACTGGTCTTATTTTAATTATACCTGGCATACCAATAGAGACACTTATGATAAAATTGTCTTCGACGATGTAAAAAATAATGCTGCTCTTGCCGCCATTATGGCTTATATGGCTTCAGAAGATCCTGAAAAAACTTCCAGAGAAAAAGCGGTATTACCGGTGAATCCTCAAACAGGAAAACCAGCCGTTTGGCCCGTACAAGTAAAAGCAACAAGAAAGGGTGGTATTGATTAATCAGGGCAATCCAGTCTGGTAAGAACTTTCTTTTTATTAAAGGGGTGGATACTTAGTGATAGGTATCCGCCCCCATTTACACTCTTAATGGTTTTACCTCCACTAAAATCATGAAAACCCATGGTCAGTGGTCCTAGTTTTACAGCAGCACCAATCCATAATTGGCCTTGTGTATTGTATTGAACAGGCAAGTAAAATCCCCAAGAAATATTTTCCCACCTAGGGGTGATGGTTATTAAATTAGTCTCTCTAGTACGTAATTGGGTATAGTTTGATGTGCTATATAGATTCAAACTCAATTGGGCATTCACTGCAAAATGATAACCTAGGTTCTTATCAACATTGAGAATAACTCTAGTAGGTTTACTAATAGAGAAATTATTATAAATGCTGTCATAACCATTGAAAACGGTTTTTAAACTGTCTTTGAATTCAGCAACTGAAGCGGCGTTTCCAAATTTGTTTTCAAAATCCTTATAGTCAAATTGCGCTACTGGATCAGAATAAATGCCAGATGAAGTACTG
>Ga0247722_10001130_pt1 | contig 15083 bp, 8 predicted proteins | sample MSEWelMarce3H_FC_FD_189094 | JGI IMG/M metagenome (GOLD analysis project Ga0247722, IMG submission 189094) | Subsurface sediment microbial communities from gas well in West Virginia, United States - MSEEL Well Study Marcellus 3H_FC | ecosystem: Environmental > Terrestrial > Deep subsurface >... | reverse complement strand
GCGCAGGCCCAATCGGTCAACCCTCCGGCCTCCCGGCCGATCCACCGAAATTCGGTAAAAATTGACGCGGTCAAAACCTAAAGAAATAATCACACCTCATACTAGAATCCAAGATGCCGACCTACACCTGTGAGAAATGCGGACGCCTGTTCAAGCAAAAGAGTGGTTATGACGACCACATGTCCAAGAAAACTCCCTGTGAGCAGACCTCCATGATTACCGCCGTGATTGACGCCAAGGTGGAAGAGAAAGTGAAAGCGGCCGTGCGCGCCGTGATGCCGAAAGCCGAGATCACGAAGGAAACGCTCCCTGCGTTCTTTGAGGACCTCCACAATCTGCTGTGGAACAAGGCGGGTCTGAGCCCTGAACGCGCGCTGGAGCACATGACGTTCTTCTTCGCCTACCGACTGATCGAGCCGCAGGCCGACGCGCTCCAGTTGCCCCAAGAGTGCCGCTGGTCCTACCTTGCGTCTCACAAGAACGAGAATGATACGTATGAGACCATGAAAAAAGGATGCGTCGCCTTTCAGAAAAACAAGGTCACCAAACCTTTCTTCAAGAAACCCGAGATTGACAAGGCGATGATCATCTATGAAATCGTGGAGCAAATCAGCCGTATCTCTCTCACGATTCTCCAGGAGACCGACACGCTCGGCGACATCTTTGAATACATGTTGGGACGCGGCATGAGCACGATGTCGGACGAGGGGCAGTATTTCACGAACCGCGCGATCTGCAAACTGGCGTTCAAGTTGGCGTATGACATCAAGAAGACGCTGCGCCGCGCGGACGGATCGCTGTGCACCTTTGCGGACTGGTTCTGCGGCACGGGTGGATTTCCCGCGGAGTTTGTGAAGGGTGTCAACGCAAATGATCCCTCGGTTCTCTGGACGCGGGATGCGGGTGCCCTCTACTGCCAAGACATGAACCTGTCCAGTGTGACGACCACGCTGTTGAATATGCTGATTCTGACGGGCATCCCGTTCAATGGCGACACGATTCGTGGCGGCAACTCATTCACGGACGCAATTACCGTGGGCGCGGGGGCGCCCTTCCCTGGTCTCACAGTGGACTATTGCTTCATGAATCCGCCCTATGGCGGTGACAAATCAAAAGGCAAGGACTACAAGTTTGCCTATTCCAAGACCGTCAAGGGCGACGACGGTAGCAAATCCAAGAAATTCTTCGTGAACCAGGAGATCCAGAGCATCGGTGTGGAAGATGACGACAAAGTCTCGGCAGGTGTTCAGCTGGCCATGGCGACGCTTTCAGAGGGCGGAGTGTGTTGCATCGTTCTTCCCCAGGGCTTCTTCTTTGGCGCGTCCAAGAAATGCGTGGAGCTCAGAAAGAAGATCGTGGAAGACTACAAGATATGGTCCGTTGTAGATATCGCATCTGGAGCTTTTAAGAACACGGGCACCAAGACATCTATGATGGTCTTTCAGAAGGGAGTGGGAGCAACGGAAAGCATTGAGTTTATCTCACTTATCATGAATGAGCCGAATAGTATTCCAGAATACTGTGTAACGCCGCTTATGACGGTATCACTGGAGGATCTACGCGAGAAGAACTACTCGCTCAACTACAAGCAGTATCTGCCACAGAGCGCGATGGAGGTGGATGGGTTTGAGATGGTGAAGCTGGGGGATGTTTGCGAATGGCAGATGGGTAAGAGAATCGTAAAAGATCAAGTAGAAACTGGTGAATATCCAGTATATGGCGGAGGAGGGATCACATTCTATACTAACACATTTAATAGAAATGGTATTAATTGTAAAATTAGCAGAGAAGGCATGTCAGAATCAAACTGTGTGCTTATGATTTACGATAAATACCATCAGAATAGTCAGGGAATGACTGTAGTATCTAAAGATGCGAATCGTGCATTAAACTCATATATTTGGAATTGGTTAATCGTTCATAAAAAAGATGTATATGATTGTGGACAAGGAACAGCCCAAAAGGCAATCAGTATGACAATGTTAAATGATCTTGAAATCCCCCTCCCCTCCCTTGAAAAACAGCAGGAAATTGTAGAACAGATTGACTTCTATACCCAAATAGCGCACACGGAGGAGCAGTCGCTGAAAATCCTTGAAAAAATCGTGATGGGTTGGGTCAAGGAAATGGGGCGTGGGAAGGAGCGGGTGAAGTTGGGGGAGGTGTGTCATTTGAAAAGTGGGTATGCTTTCAAGTCGTCTGAATTTACAGTAGATCCATATCACATCCCCGTTCTAAAGATTACACATGTAAATAATGGGAGTGTTTTATTTGGAAGTGATATTGATAGAATTCCGAATAATCAAAAATACGATCCATTTATTGTTACATATGGCGATTCTGTTATATCACTTACAGGATTAACAGATGGAAAAATACTTGCCAAGTATACATTGCCTTATGTATCATATCTGAATCAACGAGTTGGAATATTATGTAATTACACAGATCGCGTTTCCCCAGATTACATATATTATTATCTACTTCAAAATACTTCAAAAATTATTGAATTAGGTGTAGGTTCTTGTCAGAAAAATGTTTCACCCTCACAAATTATGGACCTCCAAATCCCCCTCCCCTCTCTCGCCGAACAACAGACACTCCAATCGGACTTTGATGAGATCCGCCACAAGCATGCCAAGATTGCGGAATACAAGGCGAAGGCGCAAGAGGCGATCCAGCGGCTGATCCCTGGGGCCAATACGAAGGCCGCGAATGCGGCGACTGACACAGCACCCACAGAGTCAGCCACCTCTATGAGCCATTCGAGCACCTGTGAAGTGAACGAAGATGGTCATGGATGCACGTGCCGTCTTCCACTAGAAAAAGAGGATCTCTCGACTACCGCTAGTGCTAGTGCCGCGGTCGCCATTCCAGAGGTATCCGCAACGGCTGCTGTCTCTGCACCCCCTGTTCGCCGCAGACCCACGAAGGTCGCGGTCGTGGAGTAAATCACCATACGATCTCGTCTTCCTCCTCATTAAATTCCGCAATGGGATTCGTATAGTTCTCATACATCTCGCCAGGATTGGCGGGAAGATGAGGGCTATTTTTTTGTGTGTATTCGGTCCATGTTCGGATCCCCATCTGTTTCCATCGTGCGGTCCATTCGGCCTTCGTCTGCGGAAAGGCGCTCGTATCCACTCCCAAGAAATGATACCAGGACACCCACTGATCCTTAAAGTATGCCTTGGGATCCACGATGTATTTGGGATGCGAATGTGTATGCTCGTATTCATAGCGCGAATGCAGTCCCATGTCGCGATTCAGAGCACGAATGACCTCGTATTTCTCCTTCGGATCAGCACGCTCAAATGCCTTGCGCGCATACATGGCCTGGATACGCTGGATCGTCTCTTCCACATGATATACCTTCCCATTGATCGCAACGGGCCCGAAGAATTTCTCTACGAGTCGCCGTGTTCTCTCCTTGGAGAATGCATCCTCTTTACCCATAAATTCGCCAATGAATTCCATGATTTGTAGGACAATGGAATCAAACACGTCGTCTTCAGTGGTTCCATCATCGCTCGGGCGAACAATCACGCACCACCCCTCTTTTCCCACATAGTCGCATCGCAAGGCGCGTCCTGCGATCTGTAATAAGATATAGGCCGCGATCGTGTTGCCCATTAGAACCAGTGTCATCTCTAGTCCGCGGATGTCCGATCCTTCTCGATATCGTTCACACGCAAACAGAATGCGCGGCTGTCCGTCGGCCGCATCGGTGAGGAAAAGGTTGTCCGAGGAGGCGTTATGAGAGTCATCGTCTACTGCAATATAGAGGTGCCACTCGGGCATGATCTCTTTCGCCATGGAAACGGCCCTGCAGACCTCTTGGATGGTGGGAAGGTAGACGATCACTTTGCCACCTTTCCATAATCCCTGCGACTGTTTGTCCATGATCGACTGGCGTATGATCTCCACAAAGGACCGAATGATGACCGCTCTCTGTAGCATGTTGGAAAGCACGTGAACGCCAAATCGCGGCTGGGCAATCCATCCCTCCTGAATCGCCTCCTCCACTTCGCAGCGGTGAAGAATCTGAAGAGGAGCGCCAAATAGATCGGCGAGCTTCTTATGCTGAGACACAGCGCATGTTTTGGGTGTCGCAGAGGTTCCTGTCAGAAACAGGGTGCCCCATTCACGACGCTTTTGTTGCAAACGGGTGTGAAATTCATCTCCTGTGATACGATGCACTTCGTCATAATGACAATGGGTGATCGCGGGTAGGGCATCCCATGACGCGGTATCGGTAAGAGACTGATGGGTGGCCAGAAGAAGCACGGGTGTATCGGTGGGAAGACAGAGCGATGATAATTGTCCGTGATGGCCCTCGCAGACTGTGATGCCCCATTTGGAGAGCTTGCGAATATGCGAAAGGATCGTGTCAAAGATGTCATTCTTCGGCGCGATGAGCAGCCCGCGAAAGATCACCCCGCGTTTTTTAGAGGCGTGTGCGGAAAGGACAAAGAGCATCAGCAGGGCGATCGTTTTCCCCGTTCCTGTGGCCCATTGAACAATCCCGTGGTATTCCAGCCACTGGTCGCAGATCGCCTCAAAGCGGTCCCATAGTTCCAATTGATTTCGGCGCGGGAGTTGACCTGGTAGGAGAAAGGTGGCAAAGAAGTCGCGCTTGAGAGATAAGGTGGAGGGGCGAATCTGTGCGGTGGCATGTTTCTCTGCCTCCACGTGTTTCTGCTCTTGATCTGTCATGGGTCGCATGGGATACGGATCATGATCATGCTGTTGAATGACATGGATGCCTTGTGCTTGGAAGAATTCGTGTAAGACGTGAACATAGTCCCATCCCTCTTTCTGATACCATTCGGATCCTCCACTGTGTTGAAGATGGACGTTGGCGCGACCCGTTTGAAGGAGATAGTCTGGAAATTTTCTGTGATCCAAATCATACAGATTCTGCGGATCGTCGTGGAATGGCTCGGGGGCGAGCTGGAAGAGATGGAGATAGACGGGTGGTTTGGGGCTGTAGGTGCTGTAGGCCCACTTTCGGCATGCGGGATGAAGGGTGGATCCGATCTTGATGATGCGTTGGAAGACACCCTCTATATCAATGGCGGTGCCTAGATCTAGGACATAGATCCAGTATTCCATTGTTGTGTGTTGCATTGCATGACAAATAGGAGACAACGTGTTTCAATTTTATATATAGATGTCCTCTCCTTTCCTATGACGATCGTGTATCTAGTCGGCTCCAAGAGAGAGGAGTGTGGGTTAAAATCGCAGATTTTCTACCAGTGACGTTCCGCTCCCCACAATATGATGTAAAATAGACGATCCTAGTAGGAATGCGACAACATACAATCAGGCGTAAGGCACGAAAGGCGCGGAGGGCACGGAAAACAAAGACGCTCCGACGAGGCGGGGCGGGGGATAATAACGATCCGTCATATAACGTGTGGAGCAGAATGTATGGTGGGCCCGTTCCCATTGCAAACCCTAATGCACAGAGTCGTATGTATGGCGGACCCATCCCCATTGCAAATGCTCCTATTGTGAATCCCAATCAGCGAGAGGAGGCACCCATCATTCCAAATGCAAACCCCGCTCCGAACCAGAATGCCCCCATCGTCCAGGCATATTACAATAATCGGCATAATGCGAATGTGTTACCGATCCCAGCGGAACCCGTATTTCAAATACCATTTGATATGCAACGTGAGATGGAACGGATTCAAAGTATAGGAATCGGACGATTTGGAGATATTACATGGGCGACGAGTCGTATGGCAGAATTAACACGTGATTTTATTTTGTCATTGGGTGATGAACAAGTATTGACAAGCAACAGTATAATGTTATACAATAGTCACGGTGGAGGACCATATACATCAACGGGGTATTTATATGTTATTACACGAAAGCATGTATACATGTCAGAATTCAGATTTCAATCTGCTGGAATAGATATGACACGGCCCTCTCTACGCTTTAAGACGATCTATGAATTTGCAGAACCATTATCCGCACAACTATGCTCTATATTTATATCATATTGTAATAAAAATATTACTCTATTCCATAACGGATATCAAGGGACGGGACACAATGAAAGTGATCTTGAACTGCATCGCAGTAAATTGGAGGCGATCATGAATGCTATTCCATCCATATGACGCACCCGTGTTGATAGACTCTAACCAATCAAAATCTCAAGTGTTCTCTTTAGATTCGGATTTGTTTTTGATGCATTTACAACATTATGAACCATCCCGTTCGTTGCGATTGGATTCTGTAGGGAGCCTTGTAGATACATAGAGAGCGCACTCAAATTGCCCCCATCATTGACATGAGGCAGAAAAGGTTGGATACGATGACACAACCGATAGGGATCAGAGGTCTCCACTACTTCAAGGAAATCCTCATATAGATTCTGAAATTCATTGTCGCACTGAGCTGCATGGGCAATCTCCTCAAATGTTGCCATGATGTATGACATTACATCATGTGCACCCTTTAAATCGGGTGAATTTGCATTAGATTGTGTGGGTTACGTGTCTCCCAATATTGATTCAAAAAAGACTCTTAAAGGGGTTCTCATTTGAATCATAGAGATGGAACCTAGTCAGCCCCCACAAGAGAGCGATGTGTTTGTAGAGCACACGCCAGCTCCAAGGGAGAGGGGTGTGGGGACGGAACGTCTCCACTGCGTATTCATCGTCACATCCTATGGCTGTAACAGCACTCCAAGTGATTTATGGGTTCCGCATAGCAAGATCTTTACGAAGTATGACGAGGCGTATGCTTACTTTCTGAAGATGTCCCCACCGTTAGACGATGAAGACAATATCGCCGAACAAGTCGTGAACGATACATATAAAGAGGACGATATGACAAAAGACTATGTTATCATTGAAAACAGAGTGGAACTCGCGGGATACCATTGTGGGGATGGTCATTATGCAAAGAGACCGAGAGGCGCTGTGATCGCAAGGAGTATGATCCAATAAAACAAATGGAAACGGCGTAAAAAAGTGGTTAGATTCGCTTCCTCTCCATGGGAGAGGGGTGTGGGGAAACGTAGTGTCCCCACGGCGTATGCTTACTTTCTAAAGATGTCCCCACCGTTAGATGATGAATACAACCGAGCCGAACAAGTCGTAAACGATACATACAAAGAGAACGATATGACAAAAGACTATGTTATCATGGAATACAGAGTGGAACTCGCGGGATACCACTGTGGAGAGGAAGATAGCGGTAATTATGCAAAGAGACCGAGAGGCGCTGTGATCGCAAGGAGTATGATCCAGTAAAACAAATAGAAACGGTGTAAAAAAGGTAGTTAGATTCGCTTCCTCTCCATGGGAGAGGGGTGTGGGGAAACGAAGTGTCCCCACGGGATACCATTGTGGAGAGGAAGATAGCGGTAATTATGCAAAGAGACCGAGAGGAGCTGTGATCGCGAGGAGCATCATCCAATAAAAATAAGTTGTCAGCCACTGATGGTCTTTATTGTTTGATAAAGATCATTGTGTTCATTTGATTCATAGAGATACTAGTCGGCTCCACGGGAGAGGGGTGTGTTTGTGAAGCATACGCTCACAAGGCTCGCAGACCCTGCGGGCCTGCTTTGTGCGTCTCCACAGGAGATCGGGTAAGATTCACGGGATATCGTGTCATCTCCAATGGAGAGGGGTGTGGGGAAACGAAGTGTCCCCACGAGGGGGCACGGGGTGAAAGAAAATCGAAGATTTTCTACCAGTGAAACGCCCGCCAAGGGCGGGAAGTGTCCCCCGCCCACTTAGTATTTATTAAAGCATGGATGAAGGCAGAACTCGGCAGGTGCGGGGGTGTTTGTGAGGTAGAGACCGAGATTTCCTGCGGTGCCAAGCGGAGATAACACAACACGGCCATCAGGCAGAAGCACACCTCCCGCAAAGCCTGACGCACTAGGACCTGCCACTACTGTATTTGTGACGGGATTGTAGATGCGAATGACGGTCGCATCATATGGAACCAACAGGACTCTACCATCAGGGAGAAGCACTCCCCCTGAGCAACCTGTAGCGGCAGGTCCAGCGGTTACGACATCCGTGACAGGGTTATAGAGACCAATCGTAGTCCCAGACGCACCTGGAACGAGAAGGACGCGGCCATCAGGGAGAAGCACACCTCCAACACAATTTGTTGCCGCTGCATTTGTTGACATCGTATCGGTCGTTGAATCATAGATGCGAATGACCGTTCCTGTATTGGGAATCAATACAGCACGACCGTTGGGTAGAAGCACTGCTCCAGCATAGTTGCCCGTAATCGCTGTACCATTCGCATAGGTCGTAGTCACGGTATTATTCGTATTATAAAAACCAACGCTTGCTGCTCCAGGCATAATGACACGACCATTCGGTAGAAGCACACCTCCTGTATAACCATTTGCAGCAGGCCCCGTGCTAAATGCATTCGTAATAGGATTAAAAAATGCCATATTATTTGCAGACGCCGAAATCATGAGGACACGGCCATCAGGAAGAAGCACACCTCCAGCATAATAGTTAGATGGAGTTGCATACGTTGTATAAGTATTTGTTGCGGGATTGAATACACCTGCGGCGGTTGGCTGCCATGGAGGTAAAAGGACACGGCCATCAGGGAGAAGCACCGCTCCAAAATGGGGATAAGTGGTCGCCACACTTGCCACCACACCATACGAAGAAGTCACAGGCGCCGACCAGAACGACGACACACCCGAGTTCGCCGTCACCGTATTCGTCGTCTTCTGAATCCACGACGTAATGATGCTGCTATTCGCGGCCGACGGAAGCAGGTATGGTCCCTGGTCAATCTGATCAATCGGAGCAGTAATGGTGGACACATAGGCCGGTCCGCGCACATCCAGCGCATACGCCGACGTCACACCCGTTCCAATGGTGCTCGTCGCAAGCGTAGAGACCTGAAGGAGCGGTGTTTGGAGCGTGCTCGCGGTCGCGCTGCTCACATTGAGAGTGCTGACGGAGATGGTGGATCCGACGAGCGACGAATAGTTCATCGTGCTCAGCGTGAGAATGTTGGTCCAGGTGAGGGCATTGTTGGCGCCTGATGTCAGAACGTAGTTCGTAGAAATAAGAGAAGGGAGAGCCATAATCTAGTGGTAACCTATATTTTTATGGATAGATGCTGAACACGCGCGTTTTCTGAGGCTTTTCTGAGCCGTAGCGATCCGTGGGGACGAGACGTCTCTCTAGAATTTATTAAAAAACGGATGAAGACAGAATTCGGCCGGCGCAGGGGTATTGCCAAGATAGAGGCCAACGGATGTCGCATCACCTGGAACAAGGACCACACGCCCATCAGGCACAAGCACACCACCATAATAGGCATAACTATGAGGCATGGTTCCCGTTGTGGTAAAAGATTCTGTCACAGGATTAAAGATGCCAAGGCTCGTCCCAGTATATGGAACAAATAGAACACGTCCATCAGGCAGAAGCACACCACCCGCATATGCATAACTACTAGACGTGATCGCAGCTGTCGTAAATGCGTTCGTCATAGGATTAAAAAGGCCAACGCTAGTTTCACGAAACGGAACAAACAGAACACGACCATCAGGCAGAAGCACGCCGCCATTATACGCATTTGTGCCAGGCATGGTTCCTGTGGTGGTAAACTCATTTGTGGATGGGTTAAAGATTCCGATGGAGGTCGCATTTCTTGGAACAAACACGACACGCCCGTCAGGAAGAAGCACACCGCCTGTATACGCAGAAGAAACCGTGCCCGTTGCCACGGTGGTAAACGTATTGGTTAGATAGTTAAAGAGACCGATGTTGGGTGCAATGCATGGAACCATAACGACATTGCCGTTAGGAGCAAGAACCGCGCCAGCATAGGAGGCAACACTAAACACGGGGCCTGTTGTGGTAAATGTATGGGTGATAGGATTAAAGAGACCAATCGAGGCGTTGTTTCCAATTGGAGTAAAAAACACACGGCCATCAGGCAGAAGCACACCGCTAGTATACATACCACTTGTTGCCCCCACGGAGGTAAATGTATTTGTGGCAGGGTTAAAGATGCCCACTTTTGTCCCAACATAGGGAACGAATACGACGCGGCCATCAGGAAGAAGCACACCTCCGTTGTAGGAGTTATAGCCAGGCGTCGCCGCCGAGGTCGCATACGTTGCCGCCGTCGGAGCCGACCAGAACGACGACACGGAGGAGTTCGCCGTCACCGTATTGGTTACTTTATTGATCCACGAGGTGATGATGTCTCTGTTTGCGGCCGATGGAAGCAGATAGGGGCCCTGGTCTACCTGGTCGATCGGTGCTGTGATAGTTGACACATAGGCGGCTCCACGGATGTCCAGCGCATAGGACGATCCTGATCCAATGGTGCTTGTAGCAATAGTGGACACTTGGAGAAGTGAGGTTTGAACGGTGCTCGCCTGGATACTGCTGACGTTGAGGGTGTTCACGGAGATGGTGGATCCGACGATCGAGGAGTAGTTGATGCTGCTCACGGTAATAGCATTAGTCCATGTGAACGCGCCGTTGGAATTGGCTGTTAAGACATGGTTCGTGGGAACGGCGGTAGGGGCAGACATGAGGCTATGTCCCCTTCACATTTTTATCAGACCGTAGGCATGGTCAGGGTGCCAATGAGACAAAGATATTTTTATGGGGTGTTTTATACGCATACTGTGGGGACACTTCGTTTCCCCACACCCCTCTCTCGGGGAGCTCTTTAAACCCTCTTGCGTGCTAGCCCCTCTTTACGTTCCTCGTTCGGTTTTGTCTTCTTTAAGTCCCCTGTGGCCCACTGTCTCCTCTTTAAGTCCCTAGCGCATTGTCTTCTTTAAGTCCCCAGTGGAGACGCAAGCGTCCCCACACCCCTCACCCATGGAATCCTTTAAGTCCCCTGGCGCGCATTGTCTTCTTTAAGTCCCCTCGGGAGTCATGGATCTTCATGAATGGTTATCGGCCCTTCATGAATTTCTATTTTACTATGAATTCCCTACAAATTCCCCATGAAGCTCCTAGGGAGAGGGGTGCGGATTACATGTCTCCACTATGAAGATGGTAGCGCATCCATTCTGGCCTTGAGCGCCGCCAGTTCCTCCCGCATCGACTCCTTCTCCTCAATCAGCCGTGAGATCGCCCCATACATCACCGCATACATCTGGTCCACATTCAGATCGCGGCAATCCTCCACGACCTTCTCGGAAACAAGGGTTTGCCCCGTCTCCGTCGTAGACCACTGCTGATCATACACGAACCGCTGCTGTCCCACCGCCTTCGGAAAGACCTGTTCCACATCCTGCGCGATCCAGCCCAGTTTCGAACGGTCCTTCACTTGCTCGGTGGTATACACCTCAGGACGCCATGTGTATCTCTTCAGTGGCACCGCCTTGATGATCTCCATGCACCGCTGGGTATCCGCAAGAGTAATGTCTTGTTTCAACCGTTGGTCGGAGGACACCGTCCACGTAGCACTCGTCGGCTTCGCCGCGGAATCATTGGTCAACTGGAGTTGGTAAGCGGGATTCGTGAGACCAATGCCCACATTCCCGCCGCGCGTATTGAGACACACGGGTTGGACGGAGCCATTGCCCGCCGCATTGATATATCCCGCGCCACTCGTTTGATCCACACCGATTGCCATGGAATAGGGCGACGATCCCACTTTCGTGTTACGAACCAAGATCTGGCAATTGGGCGTCAGCCCATCATCTGGCGGGCTTACGGGATTGGCGATCGAATTGAGCACATGGAGTGATGCCACGGGATTCGTGAGACCAATGCCCACATTCCCGCCGCTCGGGTTCAGAGCGAGTGTGTTATACGTAATCCCTGTGCCCGCCGTATTGCTATGGAGCGCCTGGATCGTCGTGTAGGACGTCGTGGGATTGCTCGTGGCCGTCTGGACGATCTGGGTGTTCTGCGTGCTCACATTCGTTACCGCAAGTGCCAAGTTTCCAACGGTAGAGGTAACAAGAGAGGAGATCGTGACCGTGTTTGTGAACGCATTGGTGTTCGTAAACGTATTGGCCGTTGTCAGCAGATTGGGACCTGTAGGGCCTGTATTACCAGTGCTGCCTTTGGAGCCCCTCAGCTCCACCGCATTCAGCACCGCACCCGAATACGCTCCCCACGTGGTTAGGCCATTGCTCTGAATCAGATTGAGCGCGTAGGTATAATTGCCAGGGGCGGCGGAATCGATGGTTTCCAGGGAGAATCCCTGCGACTGATTCGCTGCGCCCGCCACTAACGTGTAGGGGCTTCCAATGGCTGTGCTTGTAAGGCCTAGGTAACGGTAGAACTGAACAATCAGCGACCCACCCATACCAGGAATGACATCGCCTAGTGCCGCGACTCTCACAGGGTTCCCTTGTGTCTGAAGAGAGGCGCTCACGACTGTGCTGGCGGTTGCTGCGGAAGCCACGACAGGCACATTGGTCAGAATCACAGGATTGGTCTGTGCGTAATTCATCGGTCCCACGCCATCAGGGTTCGGTCCCGTCGGTCCCAGGGCGCCACGGAGTTCCAGTGCATTGATCACATTGCCCGAATAGGCCCCCCAGCTCGTCACACCATTGCTCTGAATCAGATTGAGCGCATAGGTGTAGTTGCCCGTCGTGGTGGAGTCAATGGTTTCAATAGAGAATCCTTGCGCCGTATTCGCGGCCTGTCCCACGATCGTCTGGGAATTGCCAATGGCGGTCGAGGTAAGTCCTAGGTAACGATAGAGCTGAACACGCGCCGTCGTGCCCGCCGTGAGTGCCACATCACCGTTGGCTGCGACTCGCACAGGGTAACCCTGTGTCTGTAGTGCCGTGCTAATGATCGTGGATTGAACGGTGCCCGTGGGGACAGTGGGGACATTCGTGAGGATGGACCCCGCGTTCTGTGCGAAGTTCATTGCACCAAATCCGTCTCCCGCAGGTCCCGTCGGGCCAATAAGACCCGTGAATCCCGTTGTTCCTGTGTATCCCGTGATGCCAATGGGACCTGTGAAGCCTAGAGGGCCCGTCATGCCCGTTGGACCTGTGTAGCCCGTGGGACCCGTGTATCCCGTATATCCCGTGTAACCCGTGTATCCCGTGGGACCCGTCGTGCCTGTTGCGATGGGACCCGTGTATCCCGTGGGACCGAGGGCGCCCTTGATTTCCAAGGCACTGATCACGACGCCCGATAGGGATCCCCAGCCTGTGACGACATTGCTTTGGATGAGTTGGAGGCTATACGTGTAGGTGCCTGACGGCTGCTCGGGATCGAAGGCTTCGATGGAGAATCCCTGAACCGTATTGGCCGCTTGACCAATGATCACCTGTGACTTGCCAATGGGGCTATTAGTGACGCCATTGTCGCGATACAACTGGACTTGCACCGTGCCTCCTGCAGCGACTTGGATGTCACCGTTGGATGCGACTCTTACAGGGAAGCCTCGGATCGCGAGGTTGGTGCTGATGACGGTTTGTATCGTCGGTGGAGTGGTGATGGAAAGAGAAAGGCCCGTCGCGCCCAGGGTCTGACTGTAGTTCATCGCGTTGAAGCCGTCGGCCGCAGGGCCCGTCGGGCCCGTGAATCCCGTGAATCCCGTCGTGCCCGTGTATCCCGTGGCGATCGGTCCCGTGAATCCCGTTGCGCCCGTGTAACCCGTGGGGCCCGTCGGACCCGTTCCAATCGCACCCGTGGCACCCGTCGTGCCCGTCACACCTGTTGGTCCCAGGGCGCCCTTGAGTTCCAAGGCGCTGATCACATTACCCGAGGCTGTGCCCCATGTCGTCGCACCATTGCTCTGAACGAGTTTCAGGCTATAGGTGTAGAGTCCTTCTGGGACTGCGGTATCCACGGCCTCGATAGAGAATCCTTGAGTAACACTGGCGGCTTGTCCCACAACGGTCTGGAGATTACCAAGAGGGGTGCTGGTAGCGGTGACGTCCGTGCGATACAATTGGACTTGAACGGTGGTTCCTGCGACAAGGGAAACATCGCCACACGCTGCGACCCTTACAGGGTAACCTCGGATCAGCAGGTTGGTGCTAATGATCGTGGTTGGAGTTGTGGTGATGGGGAGAGCGGCTCCTGTTGCGCCAACCGTCTGACTGTAATTCATCCCATTGAAGCCGTCTGCCGCAGGTCCCGTGAGACCCTGCGGGCCCGTGGTTCCTGTGGGTCCCGTTTCTCCTGTGGGACCTGTGTATCCCGTGGGTCCCGTCGTGCCCGTTTGTCCCGTGGGACCCGTTGCGATCGGACCTGTATAGCCCGTGGAGCCAGTAGGACCTGTTTCTCCAGTAGGCCCTGTGTATCCAGTAGGACCTGTAAAGCCTGTGGGACCTGTGGGACCCGTGTAGCCTGTTTCACCTGTTGGTCCAGTGGGGCCCGTGTATCCTGTTGGGCCTGTTACTCCCGTGTAGCCTGTTTCTCCTGTGGGTCCAGTGGGTCCCGTGTATCCTGTGGGGCCCGTGACACCCGTCATACCCGTGTATCCCGTCGGACCCGTTCCAATCGCACCCGTCGCTCCCGTTGTGCCCGTGACACCCGTTACACCCGTGTAGCCCCGTGTGCCACGGAGTTCCAATGCGCTAATGACCGGTCCCGAGTAGTTTCCCCAGATCGTGGGGCCGTTGCTTTGGACCACATTGAGACTGTAACGGTAGATACCTGCGTCGACCGCGGGATCAATGGCCTCGATCGCAAATCCCTGCATCTGGTTCGCGGCACCACCAATGATCGTCTGGAGATTTCCGAGGGGAACGGCGGTGCCCGAAGGGAACGGGTTCCTATAAAGCTGTAGTAAGACCGTCGCACCCATGCTGACTTGGACATCTCCATTGGCCTGAACACGGATCGGATAGCCTGTCGTGTAATACGGTGTCGTCTGGATGACTTGTTGAGGGGAGCCCGCGAGAACCTCCGCAATCGTCGTTCCTGAAGTGCCTAGAGTCTGGACGTAGTTCATGAAGCCAAAGCCATCTCCCGCCGGTCCCGTGGAGCCCGTAAAACCCGTCGGTCCCGTTCCCACCGTGCCCGTAGGGCCCGTCACACCCGTTGTTCCAGTAGGTCCTGTTGTGCCTGTGGTTCCCGTGTATCCCGTGGGACCCGTTGGACCTGTAG
>Ga0247722_10001129_pt1 | contig 15096 bp, 13 predicted proteins | sample MSEWelMarce3H_FC_FD_189094 | JGI IMG/M metagenome (GOLD analysis project Ga0247722, IMG submission 189094) | Subsurface sediment microbial communities from gas well in West Virginia, United States - MSEEL Well Study Marcellus 3H_FC | ecosystem: Environmental > Terrestrial > Deep subsurface >... | reverse complement strand
AATAGACAAAAGATCACACTTAAGACCCATAGCCATATTGCCGCAGATTTTCTTTGTAAACCGTGCCTAACTAAACGATGTGAAAGATGATCCTGACCGCCTTGAAGAGGGGAAATTTTTCTTTGTAACCTAGAAAATACTGCTATACAGGTGTCAAGAATTGGAACAGCCAAAAGCAATACCGGGATGAATAGAGCCTTCCAATTTGTGGTGTTTTCAGGATCTAAACGAATTGTTAAAACTGCGAGTAAAACTCCTAAAAATAAAGCACCTGAGTCCCCCATATATATCTTTGCAGGTGATTTATTCCAGAGCAAAAAGCCCAGAGTTGCCCCTGCAGTTAAAATCGCAAGGGCGCTTATCAACTCTTGTCCTTCTCCAAAAGCAATGAAGAAAATGCCAATTGTTGAAACAGCCACAGTCCCTGCAGCCCCGCCATCTAAATTGTCAAAGAAATTGATTGAATTACAGATGCCAACGATCCACAAAATAGTGACTATCACATCAACGATTTGGTTTCCGAAAGCAAAACCCATTGTTTCTGTTTGAATAAGGATTATGGAAACAAAAACTGCTGCAATTGTTTGGACTACTAATCGAGGGAGTGCATTTAGCCCCTTTAAATCATCTATAAGGCCCATTAGGCCGAGTATTAAGGCAGGAATTAGAACGTAGCTTGCCAGCTTAAATTTTTCAGAGGTTGGATTATTGATTGCAATGGCCGCGTATGAAATAACAAAAATGGTGAGCGCGATTGAAACGCCACCAAGGTATGGAACAGGTTCTTTCTGGGTCTTTCTATCTAGGTTAGGACGATCCATAGCTCCAATGCGAATCGCTAACTTTCGCGTTGGCCACGTTAATAAACCAGCTAGTACAAATGCGGCTAGGCCGATAAGCAAGTATTGGCTGGCGCTATAAGTCATTTACTTAGTCTAAATCAGTTGATCACAGGTTGATTGTAATGAAATCAAAATTTGCCAAACTTAATCAAGTACAACTACACCACTAGGAGTCTTGAGATGAACAGCAACGATTCCGTTTTCGCCCTCATTAGCTGAAGGATCCGTCCATTCAATAGATGTTCCTGCTAAGCCAGCAAGGATTTCATCTTTAAACCATGACTCAGATAGTTCACCTTTGTCTGCAATGGTTATCTTTTCAATCGATGCAACTGCTTTACCATCTTGTGAAGGGTGGTCAGTTGTTAGCCATTGAATAAAAAAAGGTAGTTCGTGTGAATCTGCAATCTCAGTAACGCCGATCTGCTTCCACTTGAGATCGCTTCCATCTGGGCGTGTGCGGTGACCTTCTACTGCTGATCGACCAAACTTTTCTTCTACTTGTGAAATATCTTCTGTGCTAAACACCCACGTTAACCAACCGCCACCAGACTGAGCTTTTCTACTTACAGCTTTACCCCATGGTGTTTGTTCAGTTGATGGATGATCGAGTGGACATACAACTTCGATGTATTGACCGTTTTGCAATGGAGCTGTGAAGTTGCGTGTGCCAAAGCGTGGGTGAACACCGCCGTCAACGAAAGTGCTGCCAAGGCGTGAACCAAGACGTTGAACAGTGTCGGCTAATTGATCATGGGACGTTACATATGAGACATGGTCTAAGCGCATGGGCAAATCTTGCCCTATGAAAGGGGGTGCTAATTACCATCTAGACAGTTTGTCTATGCGTGGAAAACCGTTGTTTTGAAGGGCTGGGGACAACTCAATGATGGTGTCAGTGATGTCTGCGATTCTCCCAATCATCTACGGGTTGGAGGAAAAGTGTGTTCATTGACAAATACTTGTGTGGCGCATAAGATATGAGAAAGAAAATTAGATTTATATCTGGTGCACGTAAACACAAGATTGGAAGGGCGCATGCAAGGTTTGTTATTGAAAACAACGTTGCGGTACGTACGCCGGGACAAAATGAGTTTGAGCACAGATTGTTTTGGATCGGTGTTGATAATCGAGGGTTAGAGCTGGAGATTGCTGGGATTGAGTTTGAAGATGAGATTCTAATTATTCACGTAATGCCAAGAGATTTTAGAAGGAGGGGAGAAAATGGTTAAGAAGCAAAAAGAGAAGTATCACTGGGGTAAAGATGTCGACCTAGATAAAACTGTCATTCTTGATAAACAAGGCAAGCGACTTACAAATGCTCGAGCCGAGAAAATAGCTCAGGAGATTGTTAAGCAGGCCACCGGTAGACCATCACTTACTGGTCCGAAAAAAGTCTCACCTGAAGTAAAAGCGCGTGTACCGCAAAAATTGAAAGTGAAGTTGGACCGAGAAGCTAAGCGTCGTGGCGAAACACCATCTGCTTTAATTAGAGAAGCTTTGGAAGATTATTTATCTGCTTAAGCTTTGATTAGTTGTGGCGAATAGTTAACGGGCCAAGGTGCACATTAGCGCTTCAACTGTTAGTAATGGCGCTGCGTTGTGACCTAAGTTGGTGCGGGCCTGCATGATTGCGCTTATCTTTTTTATCGTGTTCTGTGGTTTTGTCTTTTCAGCTACTGCACGGATCTCTGTTTCTAACTCTTTATTGATGAGCCCATCGTTAGCACCGGCTTGCACCATCATGACATCGCGATAGAAGGTTGCAATATCAAGGAGTGCGGTATCAAGACCGTCACGGATCATTCTCGTTTGACGAGTCTTTTGTTCTTTCTCTAAATCTTTAATCGCTTTACTGCCGCCAGTTGCCATTCCGCGACCTGTTGCGCCTTTGCCATAAGCAAGTGATAGATCATCAATCTCTTTTTCATTTCTGGCCTCTGCAGCAATTGTTGCCTGCTCTGTTGCAAGATCGACAAGAGTTTGGGCTGCGGCAAATGCCGATGAGATTCCTTGAAGAGTGAGCGGCAGTTTCATAATTGTGTTGCGAGTGTTGCGCACTGACTCATTCTTTGCAAGATAACGGGCACGACCGATGTGGCCTTGTGAAACGCGAGCCGCAAAATCTGCCATGTTAGGTGAAATGCCATCTCGGGTTTGGAGCACCTGTGCAACGGCTGCATTAGAAGGTGTGACAAGTTGTAGATGGCGACAACGGCTACGAATTGTTGGCAATACATCATGCAAAGTTGGCGCACAAAGTAACCAGACTGTTCTGTTGCCAGGTTCTTCAATTGCTTTAAGGAGTGCATTTGCTGCGGATTCTGTGAGTCTGTCTGCATCTTCCATAACAACTACTCGCCAACCACCCATAGATGGCGCCCAAGCAACACGAGTGAGCAGTTCTCTTACTTCATCAATCTTGATTGATAGACCTTCTGTCCTAATGATCTCAACATCAGGGTGTGCGCCATTTGCCGCAGATTTACATTCATTACATGTTCCACAACTTTGGTTGGGGCAGATAAGACCTTGAGCGAAAGCTATTGCAGCGTTAGAGCGACCAGAACCAGGTGGGCCAGTGAAAACCCAAGCATGTGTCATTTGGTTGTTTGTCTCTGGGGTTGCTTGCAAATCCTCTGTGCGCGTTGCCAGAACTGCTTTTTGAAGAATTTCTATAACGTGTTCTTGTCCTACAAGCTCGGCGTAAACGCTCATTTTTTGGCAGCTCTTTTTGATTTACTTGCAGCAGCCTTTGCAGACTGCGAACTCTTTTTAACTGCCTTACTTGCAGCGGTCCCTGTGTTTTTCACAGCCTTTGCTGTGGCACGGATAGGGCGAAGTAGAAGTTTTCCTTTATCTTCGCGGGCATTTCGCTTAAGGCCGGCGATTTCACTGACGCGAGAAATAATTGCGGCATGTGTTGCTTGGATCGATTGTTCACCAGAGACAATGAAGTAGCGCTCAGGATCAAGGGCTGCGATTTGTAAGAACTCTTGGCGTACTCGCTCGTGGAAATCAATGGGTTGTGATTCAAGTCTGTCTTTACTCATTAAGCGTGAAAGACCAACTTCTGGTGCAAGATCGATAATGATTGTCAGTGTTGGAAATAAAGATTCAGTTGCCCATCTAGAAATTCTTGCAACTTCGCCAGGTTCTAATACTCGCCCTGCACCTTGGTAGGCAATTGATGAATCAAAGTATCGATCACTAATAACAACTTCACCCCTTGCTAGCGCTGGTCTGATAACACTGTGCACATGGTGGGCGCGATCTGCTGCATAGAGCAAAGCTTCGGCCCTTGGGCTTATCTCACCTGTGGAATGTGAGAGCAAAATCTTTCTGATCTCAACACCAAGTTCTGTTCCGCCTGGTTCGCGAGATAGGACAACGCTTTCGCCTTCTTGTTCTAGCCAAGCTTTAAGTAACTGCGACTGTGTTGACTTACCAATTCCTTCGCCGCCTTCAAATGCAATGAAGATTCCTTTTGCAGGTGCGCCAGTCATGCTGCCTAGCTCACCTTTCAATGCATTTGAGATATCTGACCACAATGAAACATTTGGTCGATCTTTCATCTGCTTATAAGAGACAAGTCCAATGAGAGATGCAATCAAGCCTGCGATAAGAATTGTTACTGCCGCCCCGTTATAGGAAAGCTCAGTATTTTGAAATTTAAATGTGTGTTGGCCAACTGCTGCTGCAATCAATGGAGAGATCGCAAGAACTGCCACCAAAACCACGCGGATCAGGCTTTGAACGAAGGCAAAGGTACGCCCGCGAACATCATCTGTGACCTCTAGTCCGAGCATCGTAAAACCTGTTACCCAGCAGATTCCGCTAAAGGCGCCAAGGATGATCACAACAAAGACTGCAATTACTAAGTTTGGGATTGCGGCCAAAACAACTAGCAGCGCACCTGCTACGACAAGGGATGCGCCAAATAATCTGCGACGTGAAAACTGTGCAAAGATTTTTGGTCCAAATGCAATACCTGCTGCAAGGCCTGTAAAGACTGCGCCGAATAAAACACCGTATGCCGCATCTCCTCCGCCAAGATCGCCAACAAATGTTCTAGCAAGGCCAATGACTGCCCCTGCCGCAACAAATGCACCGACCATTCCAACAATCAGGCCGCGGATGATCTTGCTGCCACTGACGGTCTTCCAACCTTCGTGGAGAGATTTTAATATCCCTGTCTCTGCTGCGTGCTTTGCTGCTGCGCCCTTTGGTATCTCTCGCAATTGAAAAATCATGATCGCTGCAAAGAAAAATGATGCAGCGTTTGCATAGAGGGCTAGATTGACCGCCGTTAGGTTGGTGGAAAATGTTGCGTTAAAGGCTGATGTGAACAGAGTTAAGAATGTAAAGACAAGCGCTGCAATAGGAGCGGTGCCATAGGCAGCCAAGAGTGTGACTTGGTTTGCTGACTCTAACTTCTCGCGTGGTACTAAGTTGGGAACAGATGCCTCTTTAGCTGGTGACCAAAAGAGTGTTAGGCACTCCACCAGAATCATTGCGGCGTAGAGCCAGAAATAATTGTTTGCAATTGGAATTGATATATAGAGCGCGCCACGCAAGATGTCGCAGTTGACCATTAACTTGCGGCGATCTAACTTGTCAGCGATAACGCCTGCAATTGGTCCAAGAATGGCAGCCGGTAGTAAGCGCGCAATAAAGACACCTGCGATTGCAAAGTTAGCTGTTGCGTAATCTCCACCAGATAACTGTTGAGCCATCGCAGTCGTTGCTAGTAACCCAAGCCAATCTCCCAGTGAGGAGTAGAACATTGAGTTCCATAGTTTTCTAAATGGGCCGATCGCAAGCACTCCACGTGTTACATCCGGGGCCGGGGCAGCAGGGACCGGGAGTGTTTTAGGCATAGGCCAAAGTCTATCGGGCGCATGAACTGGGCTTAAAGAGGCCAGAGGGGGCCTATTTATGGGTATTTATAGGTGTAGCACAATTACTAATATGTGCTACCTTTAATCATGGCCACAGCCAAGAAAGTCAAAGCCCAGAACACCACTGTTGGCGTGCGCGAACTACGTCAAGCCGCATCGCAAATTTTAGACCAAGTCAAAGATGGAGTAACTGTGGAAGTAACTGAACACGGTGTGCCCGTTGCGCGAATTGTTCCAATTACGCGATCTTTATTTGAAGAGTACTTAGAAAATGGCCGAATTATTCCGGCCCGAAATCCAAATCGTGTATTTACTATGCCAAAAGGAAAAATTTCTAAGGGTAGGCAGCTCTCAGAAATCATTATCGAAGAGCGCCGGGCAGCAAAGTTTTGAGATGGTACATAGATAGCTCAGCGATCATTAAATTGATCAAACCTGAGCTTGAAACAAAAACTCTACTTCAACAACTTCCACGCTCTATCACTACTTCTCAAATAAGTAGAGTAGAAGTAATCCGAACAATTAATGTGAATTTTGCTCAGTTGCTTGAAGATGCATATGACATTCTAGTTGACATTCCAATGGTTGCAGTCGACCACTCAGTTTTATTGGCAGCTGAAAACCTGCCTACATTTATCAAACTTCGATCTTTGGATTCAATCCACATGGCAACTGCCTTTTCAATGAAAAATGAGATAGAAGGAGTAATTACCTACGATAAAGAAATGGTCAAGGCTGCAAGTGCACTTGGCTTTAAAACTATGTCTCCAGGAATAAAGTAGTTACTCAGACTTCTCTTTTGCTTTTCCAGATGCAGCCTTTTTAGCAGCTTTCTTTGCGCCTGCTTTTTTAACTGTGTTTTTAGTTAACGTTGGCGCAGTTGCACCTGCTTTTACAGGTTTTGATTTTGCTGCAGCTTTCTTGCGAGATTTTTTAGGTGATGGGCCATTCTCTGCCTCCCATGCACGGCGGCCTGCAAGCAGCTCTAATCCACGTTCAATTGTCATCGCTTCTAATGTGTCACCACGGCGAAGCGTTGCATTTGTTTCACCGTCAGATACATACATTCCAAAGCGACCATCTTTAATAATAAGAGGTCTTTGTGTTTCAGGATCAAGACCCAGTTCTTTTAATGGTGGCTTTGCAACACCACGACGGCGCTCTTTTGGTCTTGAATAGATATCTAGCGCTTCTTCTAGCGTCATTGTGAAGAGTTGATCTTCACTAGTAAGAGTGCGGCTATCAAGACCTGCCTTTAGGTAAGGACCATAACGACCGTTTTGAACCGTGATCACATCGCCTGCTTCTGTGTTGCCAAGCGTTCTTGGCAGAGAAAGAAGAAGAAGTGCATCTTCATATGTAACAGTATCTAGCGTCATTGTTGAAAGAAGGGATGCAGTTTTTGCTTTTGGTGCATCTGCTTTCTTTTTCTTCTTCTTGCCTGATGCTGTTAGCTCAACGGGAACTTCCGGTAATACTTCTGTGATGTATGGGCCAAAGCGACCACTCTTTGCAATGATCGGTAAGTTAGTTGCTGGATCAATTCCAAGTTCGCGCTCACCAGAAGGGGCGGCTAATAGTTCTATCGCTTTTGCAAGAGTTAATTCATCTGGTGCTAACTCTTCTGGAATGTTTGCAAGTTTGCGCTCTTCACCGGGCAAGTTCTCTTGCAGGTATGCACCGTAGCGACCAACACGGATCTCGATCTCAGGAGATAAGTTCATGGTGTTTGTTGCACGTGCATCGATAACACCTAAGTCTGCTGAGAGTTCATTTAGTCCTGGTTGACCATCTACGCCATAGAAGAAGTCGCGGAGCCAATCAACGCGGCCCGCCTCCCCTGATGCGATCTTGTCTAGATCTTCTTCCATACTTGCTGTGAACTCGTAGTCGACTAACTTTGTAAAGTGTGTTTCAAGCAAACCTGTTACAGAAAATGCTAAAAACGTTGGAACTAGCGCGCGACCGCGCTTATAAACATATCCGCGATCTTGAATAGTTTGAATGATTGATGCAAAAGTAGATGGGCGACCAATACCAAGCTCTTCTAGCTTTTTAACAAGAGTTGGCTCTGTGTATCTGGCAGGTGGCTTTGTTTCATGGCCTTCGCAGGTGTATTCATTAACTTTTACAGCCTGGCCTAGTGTCATTGCAGGTAGGCGCTTGTTTGTTGCCTCATCATCTTTGTTTTCGTCTTTGCCATCTTCGGTAACAATTTCATCGTAGGCGGCAAGAAAACCTGGGAAAACAACAACGGATCCATTGGCACGGAAAATAGCTTTCTTCCAACCATTTGCAGAGTTAGATGAAATGCTGGCATCAAAGTCAACGCGCATCTGCATCTTTTTAGCATCTGCCATTTGGGATGCAACAGTGCGCTTCCAAATTAAGTCATAGAGAGCAAACTCATCACGTGATAGCTCTGGTGCTAACTCACCTGGTGTCTTAAAGCTTTCACCTGCAGGTCTTATGGCTTCGTGTGCTTCTTGCGCATTCTTTGTCTTACCTTGATAGGCACGCGGTGCATCTGGAATATGGTCTGCGCCGTATAGAGATTTTGCTGCATTGCGCGCTGCAGTAATTGCTTGGGCCGATAAGTTAACGCTGTCGGTACGCATGTATGTGATGTAGCCATTTTCATACAAGCGCTGTGCAACGCGCATTGTTATCTGTGCGCCCCAACCAAGTCGGCTTCCTGCATCTTGTTGCAAAGTTGATGTTGTAAATGGTGGCTTTGGACGCTCTGTACGAGGGGATTCATCCATCGACTTAACCGTCAGGTCGCTGGCTTTTAACCCATCAACTAGCGCTTTCGCGCTGGTTTCATCGAGCAGCAAAATGTTTGCAAGTGATTTTTCTTTTACTGCCCCATCTGCGCCAAAGTCAGATGTGCTGGCAACTTTCTTGCCATCAACTTCTAATAAACGAGCGTTAAAGCCAAGCGCCGTTACTGCAGCCAAGTCCCACCAACCGGAAGAAATAAAAGCCATGCGTTCACGTTCTTTTTCAACAATCAATCTCGTTGCAACAGATTGCACACGGCCCGCAGAGATACGTGGCATGACTTTTTTCCACAAAACAGGGGAAAGACGATATCCAAACAATCTATCGAGAACGCGGCGTGTTTCTTGTGCATCAATTAAGTTGTAATCAAGATCTCGAGTGTTTTCTACTGCTGCAACAATTGCCTCTTTAGTAATCTCGTTAAAGACCATTCGCTTAATGGGAATCTTTGGCTCTAGAACTTCAACTAAGTGCCAAGCAATTGCTTCACCTTCGCGGTCTTCATCCGTTGCCAGAATCAACTCTTCGGCGTTTTTCATTAAGGCTTTAAGTTCTGCAACCTTTGCCTTTTTATCAGGGTTAATGACATATAAGGGTGCGAAATCATTTTCGATATCCACGCCCTCTTTAGCCCAGGCAGTCTTTTTAAACTCTTTTGGAATATCTGCGGCTCTCTGTGGCAAATCACGGATATGACCGACAGATGCCTCGACGACATAATCGTCGCCAAGGTATCCACCAATTTTTCTGGCCTTAGCTGGTGATTCAACAATCACCAGCTTGATCAGATCCGTCTTTGCTTTTGCCATGGGTTCTTAACTCTTTGCTTTGTCTTCTATTTGACCGGGGAAGTCACTGGCTTTAGACCGTGATTGACGTTGCTTGTCTGCGGTTACGAACTAACGCACCGATGATTACAGCAACTGCTAGCAATGAGATCACTGTGCTTGCTGTTTGGCCATTGCCAAGTGCAAGAGAAACAATTGCAGGAGTAATCAATAGACCGACAAGGTTCATTACCTTGATTAGTGGGTTGATTGCAGGACCTGCAGTGTCTTTGAATGGATCTCCAACAGTGTCACCCACGATTGTTGCTGCGTGTGCTTCGCTGTTCTTTCCACCATGGTGGCCATCTTCAACCATCTTCTTTGCGTTATCCCAAGCACCGCCTGAGTTAGATAAAAACACTGCCATCAATGTTCCTGTGCCAATAGCACCGGCTAGATATGCACCGAGTGCACCAACACCTAAGCCAAATCCAACTGCAATTGGTGCCATGACTGCAAGAAGACCTGGTGTTACAAGTTCACGGAGTGAATCACGAGTACAGATATCAACTACGCGTGCATAGTCTGGCTTCTCTGTTCCCTTCATGATTCCTGGGTGCAAGCGGAACTGCTCACGAACTTCAACCACAACCGCACCCGCTGCTCGTGATACTGCGTTGACTGCAAGACCTGAGAATAGGAATACAACTGCTGCTCCAATAATTAGACCAACAAGGTTGCGTGGATCTGCAACATCTAGGATTCCTTGATACTGGTTAGCAAGATCTAGTGCGTTTCGACCAGCATCAGAGACTGCAGTTTTAATTGCATCTGTAAATGCACCAAAGAGCGCGGTTGCTGCAAGTACTGCTGTTGCAATTGCAATGCCCTTTGTAATGGCCTTAGTTGTGTTACCCACTGCATCTAGACCTGTAAGGATTGCTGCACCTTCACCGCTTACATCGCCAGACATTTCAGCGATTCCTTGTGCGTTGTCAGAGATTGGTCCGAAGGTATCCATCGCAACGATGACACCTACTGTTGTGAGCAATCCAGTACCAGCCAGAGCAATTGCAAGAAGTGAAAGCACAATGCTTCCGCCACCTAGCAAGAAGGCACCAAATACTGCCGCTGCAATCAAAAGCGCTGAGTAGACAGCTGATTCAAATCCAACTGCGATACCAGCCAAAATTACTGTTGCCGCGCCTGTCTCAGATGATGCTGCAACATCATTTACTGGACGACGTCCGGTTTCTGTAAAGAAGCCTGTAAGAACCTGAATAGCTGCAGCTAGTGCGATACCAATTAATACTGCGCTAATGGCAAGGATACGAGGGTTTGTATCTCCCGCTGCTGCAACTGCCTCTGGTGACAAACCACTCATGAGTTTGAAATCAGATGGCAGGTAAGTAAATGTTGCAAGTGCTGTTAAGCCTGCAGAGATAATCGCAGATAAGAAGAATGAGCGGTTAATCGCTGTCATTGCTGACTTGTCGCTCTTGCGCAATCTAGTAAGGAAGATTCCGATTACTGCAGTGATTGTTCCAATTGCAGGAACGATCAATGGATAGACCAACCCTGCATCACCAAATGCTGCTTTTCCAAGAATCAACGCTGCAACAAGTGTTACTGCATATGATTCAAAGAGATCTGCAGCCATACCGGCGCAGTCACCAACGTTGTCACCAACGTTGTCTGCAATTGTTGCAGCGTTACGTGGGTCATCTTCTGGAATGTGCTTTTCTACTTTACCCACAAGGTCTGCGCCAACATCTGCAGCCTTTGTAAAGATGCCGCCACCAACGCGCATAAACATTGCAAGCATTGCAGCGCCAAAGCCAAAGCCTTCAAGAACAGCTGGTGCGTTTTCGCGATAGATAATCACAACGAGCGCGGCCCCTGCTAGTCCTAGACCAACTGTGGTCATACCAACAACGCCACCTGTGCGAAATGCGATCTGAACTGCTTTTGCGCCATTTTTGTTGCGAGCTGCATCTGCAACACGAACATTTGCGCGCACTGCAAGCCACATACCGTTGTAACCAACGAGGGCAGAAAATGCTGCACCGATCAGGAAGAAGATTGAACGGCCGATGCGGATCTCTGCATCACCAGGTAGTGCGAACAAAAGAAGGAAAACGATTGCAACAAAATATGAAAGGGTGCGGAACTGGCGGGACAAAAATGCCGCTGCGCCTTCTTGGACTGCCTCTGCGATTTCACGCATCTTGGGTGTGCCATCACTTGCAGCCAAGACCTGGGCGCGAAGGCCGTATGCGATTGCAAGGGCTGCTAGAGAGATACCCAGAACAATGTAAACATAAATTAAGTTAGTTCCGGTTACTTGGACCAGTGATACGGTGCTTGAAGCACGCATAGTTTCTCCTCCATTGGAGTTAGGGGGCGCCCTCAATCGAAGGTTGGGCGCGAGACTGTCAGAGTGTAAACGTCTAGGGCCCGATTAAGGCAAATTGATACCTATTTATTGCGTAATACGGGCCTAGCAGCCAAGACCATAGATATCGCCAAAATCACCGGAAGCATCATCGCCCATCGCAATCCAATGAGATCGCCTAGCAACCCAAGTGTTGGCGGTCCAACTAATAATCCAAAGTAGGCAATGCCAGAAACGGTGGCAACTGCTTCGGATGGCGCAAAATTTAATTCGGGTCTGGACTTTGCAATCTCACCAGCCTGTGAAAACAACATAGGGATTACGGTTGAAAGACCAATGCCCATGGAGAGCCAACCAAAGATAACTCCGCCAACTCCGCCCACAATTAATCCTGCAGCTAAACCAATACCTGCAATTGAGCCACCAACAATAATTAACTTTATCGGTCCAAATCGCTTCGCTAATCGATCACCGAATAAACGACCAAGAACCATCGCAGCAGAAAAACAAATGTAAGGAAGCGTGGAGACAAAAGGTGTTGCATTAAAAGTATCTCGAGCTAGGACCGCTCCCCAATCACCTGCAGATCCCTCTCCAATTGCTGCGCACGTTCCAAGTAATCCGACAAAGAGAAAAACTCTAGGTCTACTTACTTTTTTCTTTGAAACAAGTGGGTGTTGATCACTAGTAGCTGGTAGAAAACTGTTGCGGACAAGAAAAATTGAAACCACAATTAATACCGCCGTAAATAAAGATTGAGAAAATATTGAGACTTCATTTTGCGAAAAGACTCCACCAATAACTCCACCACTTAAAGCCCCTATTGAAAACATTCCGTGAAAAGTGCTCATGTAGCGTCGATCTGCTTCGTGTTCTAAAACTATGGCATGTGAATTCATTGCAACGTCTTGAGTTGAAAGACAGGCCCCAAAAACCACAAATGCCAGACACAGCAGGATAAATGAATTAGTTAATCCAACAACTACTACTGAGATTGCTAGAGCGTATGTAGCGGCGATTACTACAGGCGCACTACCTCTTTTGGCGCATTGCCGGCCAGAAAAGCCAAGTCCTATTAATACACCTGCGGCAACACATAGGAGTGCAAAGCCCAGAGCGCTATTAGTTATCTGAAGTTGGTTTTTGAAATCGGGAACGCGCCCATACAGAGCGCCAAGCACTGCGCCATTAATAATGAAGGGGATCGTTACTGCAATGCGTGTTTTTAAAAATTGCCTTGTTTGGCTCACTATTTTAGTTTACATCTATGCTGGCTCCGTCGGCGATATAGCGAGCATATCTACCGATAAAGTATTGCCATGAATTATTTCGACCCAAATGTTGTTGTATCAAACCTGGGTTTAGTCGGAATTCTCTTTATGATTTTTGCAGAGATCGGTCTTTTGATTGGATTAGTTTTACCAGGTGGTGACACACTTTTATTTCTTTCAGGTTTAGCTGCATCTAACGCTGGTGCTTTAGTTTTTGGAGATGCAAAGATTTCTGCGCCGCTGTTATTTATTCTGGCTCCGATTGTCGCAATCATTGCCGGGGAGTTTTCTTATTGGACCGGTGCAAAGTATGGAAGAAAATTCTTTGACCGCCCCGATGGACGATACTTTAATCATGAAAATGTCGTAAAGGCAGAAAAGTGGCTTACTACCTATGGCGTAGGAAAAGCATTGGTTTTATCTAAGTTTGTCTCTGTTGTTCGCACGTTGATTACTCCAGTGTGCGGAGTAATTGGTATTGATAAGAGAAAGTTTAGATTTTGGAACGCAGTTAGTGGCATTGTTTGGACACAGACAGTCATTGGTTTAGGATATGTTTTAGGTGATGTTTTTGATGTTTCTATCAGCAAATATCTTTTACTAGTTGTCCTTGTAATTGTTGCAATCAGTTTGACGCCTGTTTTTCTTGAGATTATCAAGACACGAAGTGCACGGGGCAAACAACAAGGTTAAGGTTTACAAACCAAGATCTGCTAGTTGATATGCCGCTCTGTACTCATAGCCAGCATCTTTAATCTTTGGCTCTGCGCCACGTTCAACAATTACCGCCACCGCTACAACAATTGCGCCGGCTTCAATTAACGCATCAACTGCAGTTAATACAGAGCCGCCTGTTGTAGAGGTATCTTCTACAGCCAACACTCTTTTGCCCTTTACATCTGGGCCTTCAATACGACGTTGCAAACCATGTGCTTTTTCAGCTTTGCGAACAACAAATGAATCAATCTTTCGACCTTGCGCAGCTGCAACATGCATCATCGCTGTAGCTACTGGATCTGCGCCCAGTGTTAATCCACCGACTGCTTCAAAATCTAAATCTTTAGTTAAATCCAACATCACTTGGCCAACTAATGGCGCAGCCACTGAATCTAGAGTTACGCGTCGAAGATCTACGTAGTAATCAGCCTCTTTACCGCTAGAAAGAGTAACTTTTCCGTGAACAACGGCCTTATCTAATATCTGCTTTTTTAAATCATCACGCGCGCTCATAGGTAAACCTTAACTACTTTTCTTGCTTATAAACGATTACTTCGGATTTGCGCCGTGTTGCTAATCCTTTTGGTGGGTTCTCTTTGAGGAGTGCATCTACTTCTATTCTCAGTTGAGCAACTTCTACTGAAAGGTTAGCCATCGCCGATTCCAGTTCGATGATTCGCTTAATACCTGCATGGTTGATTCCTTCGCCTACTAATTTTTGTACGGCGCGAAGTAGTGCAATATCGCGCAATGAGTAGCGACGATTGCGACCTTCTGTGCGAGAAGGGGATACAAGACCTAACTTGTCGTATTGACGCAGAGTCTGCGGATGCATACCAGAGATCTCGGCTGCAACAGAAATAACATAGACACCTGCATCATCAGATGGAACGGTGTTCTCTGAATTGTCTTGTGAATCTTTGCTCATATTTTTGCCTTCTTAACAAAGTCAGAGCGAACATCTTCTTCAGCTGTTGCTTCTGCAAATTGCTTCAGAGCTTCTGCTGCTTTTTCATCTACGCGCTGTGGCACTTGAACTTGAATAGTTACTAGTAAATCTCCGGTAGCACTGCCTTTAACGATTCCTCGTCCCTTTACTCGCAATGTGCGGCCATTTGATGTGCCAGGGGCAATACGCACAGTTACATCATCACCACTTAACGTTGGAACTTTTATATCTGCGCCAAGTGCAGCCTCTGTAAATGTGACAGGCAGGTTTAATGTTAAATTTTCTCCAGCGCGCGAGAAAATTGGATGAGGCTTTACAGTTAACAAAATAAACAAGTCGCCAGGGCCAGCCTCACCTGCTGCGCCTTTTCCTTTAACTCTAATCTTTGCGCCATCATTTACTCCCACTGGAACTCGCGCAGAGATGTTTTGTGCAAGCCCGCGATCTGTTGCAAGGCGAAGATCTAACGT
>Ga0247722_10001128_pt1 | contig 15100 bp, 11 predicted proteins | sample MSEWelMarce3H_FC_FD_189094 | JGI IMG/M metagenome (GOLD analysis project Ga0247722, IMG submission 189094) | Subsurface sediment microbial communities from gas well in West Virginia, United States - MSEEL Well Study Marcellus 3H_FC | ecosystem: Environmental > Terrestrial > Deep subsurface >... | reverse complement strand
ATGTTTTCGGAAGTCCATGTTTTTCCGTGGACAACCATTGTGGTTTTTGGCGTAGTATTCGCGTCTCCCATATACAAATTTGAAATTTTTTATTTGGCCTTTATTTTACGAACGCGCGAAACCGGCTTTACTATCTACGCGTTATATATACGGCCTTATTTAGAAAACAATGGCGAATCAAGAAACATTTGTGTATGTGGTATTCATTTTGATGATTGTCGCGTGCGGTTATTTTTATTTTGATAAAAGTGATTTTGAGCTCAAATGTATTGTCTCCACCGTGGATGGAAACAAATACTGTGTGCGTGAAACTGCTAAAATTCAAGAGTCTGCTGATTTGCTCGCAAAAATAACCACGAAATGCCGTGAACTAGTGACCTATGTCGGCAAAAAACACCCCGACCAAGACAATGTAAAACGGCTCGTTACAGGATTCAATCCCAAAAAGGTGATGGAAACGTTGCCGACCAGTGAATTAACCGCATATAGTGAAAACAAGGGCGAGAAAATTGCGTTTTGCTTGGACGAGGAGAAGGGTGGGAGTAAAATGATTGATGAACATACCCTTATGTTTGTCGCCATCCACGAACTCAGCCACGTTGCGACCAAATCCATTGGACATAAGAGTGAGTTCTGGGAGAATTTCAAGTTTTTGCTTGCGGAAGCCAAGGCGGCCGGTATCCACACACCGCGTGATTACAAGAAGGAACCCCAGAAATATTGCGGTATGACTATAAAGGACAATCCCGCCTTTGATTTGTAAATAAATTTTAGCATGAAAATATAGATACGCTGCACAATGTATCTATATTTGATTAACTACCGATTTTTAATCTACATATGCCCGTATGAAAAATAACGCAAACATAAAGCAGATTCTACATATTAGCTGCACAAACGCAAACAGTTGATGTGTGCGCTTAAAATACACCTCGTGGATAGCCGACGTATATATAAGAACAACAAGCGATGACCATGTTGTGAATGCTGGTGTAATATGTAGTCTGCGCATGGTATATAAAAGCGCGCATCCATAGAGGGTGGTCATTGTTGCTATGTATTTTTTCACAAACGTGCGGTCTTTACATACGGTGTACATTTCGTCATAATTGGTTATGCGCGAACCCGCCACATAGTATGGATTCACCCTCTTTTTATAATAGAAAGAAATCGGACACTCGCCATTGTAAAAGGTATATGCATACACGATTAAGAAAAAATATTGGATATACACAAAATCCCAATCGGATGATGAAAACGTCAATGGATATATCACTAATAGAGGCGCATGAATAAAATGAAATACGCCGATTAGAGACATTACTATTCTATTTGTCTGGAATACGTTTATGTTTTTTAGACAAATATAAAGACACGATTCAGATATATTTATTATGAGTAATTTTGCAGAGAACGATAATAAAACCATTCAACGACTGAAGTCGGTCATTGTATGTATGCAAAGAGAAATCAATCGGCTCACTGAAATCGTAGAGGCGAGAACAAGTAATAATGATTTGGCTATGAAAATTATTGAATATTTTCATCAATGTGGAAGTATAAAAAAAACTGCCTACAAATACGATTTAGATCCAGTTGATTTGTTTTACCAAATACCCGAATGGGATAGAGGATGCCGAGAGGCCCTTGAAAATGCCGACGACTATTTGGAATATTCGGTTGAGGCAAATGGTCGAAACCAATGTGACGAAGAATACAATGAATATTCACCAGAAGAATTGATTGAGCGAAACCGCACACCTGAGACAATGGACGAGATTTTAGCGGACTACAATAGAGGTACTCTGAGTCTTTATGAAATCGCAGATAAACATTATTTGTGGATAAATAATTTGTTCCGACTGTTAAAAGAAAACGGGATAATCGACGAAGAAACTGATGCTAGGGGATACGGCGACTTTTACGCGGAATATGTGGGTGGTAACGTCGTGTGGAACGGTATTGAGAGCCTTGACTTGATCAAACAATTTTATTTGTCAAAATAAGGAGATAAGAAATTTGATATTATATGATATACTATGTTTGTATTCCATATAATCGCACTTTGTTTAATGTTTTTGCGCGCTGAGAGCGCTTGTAATGTGTTGGCGCTCAGTGGGGGCGGCTCCTTTGGTGCAGTAGAGGTCGGAATTTTAGACAGAATCCGACTCCCTAAATACGATATGATTACAGGCATCTCTGCGGGCGGCCTGAATGCCGGGTTCCTCTCGTATTTCGGCAATTCAATGAAGGCCGGCGTGGAAAACCTGAAAAATGTGTATTTCGGACTGACGAATACGAGCGTTTATACTCACGGTGCATTCCAGGTGCCCAGGTCGTGGTCGTTTTATGATACGGCGCCGCTGCGTAAAACAATTGATTTAGAACTCGGAAAACTGAAATATGACGGCGACCGCGTGTCGACCCTTATTGGATCGACAAACTTGAACGAGGGGGTGCTCCAAATCTTCCAATTTGAGAAACAGACCAAACGACGACAGATCGATATTATGATGGCGACGAGCGCCATACCGCTGGTTTTTCCACCGCAAATCATTGACGGCAATTATTATGTGGATGGCGGTGCGATTGCAAACGAAATCGTCAATGGAATCGATGCCTATTTGGAATGCGACCAATACAATATCACGTTTATTGCCGCATCGGAGAGGCTTCAGCCGGTGGCGGAAATCACCGATCTGAATGAATATGTGCGACGCATCGCGAAGGTGGTTTTGACGGACTACAATAACGAACTGGCTGAAATCACAGCGAACCCATGTAAAGGTAGAGGTGTCATACATTACTGCTATCCAGACGGTGCGGAATTGGCCGACTACTCATCGCTGGATTTCTCGTATGGTAAAGAATTATATACAATTGGATATAATCATTTCAGATGTGAGGATTTTACTTACTGCTAATTATTTGTACTGCAACATATAGCCAATTGCGACAATTATTCCCATAATAGGAAGTATAGTGCCGGTCATTGCGTTTCCACCTCTTTTCAAAGTTTGTCCTTTTCGTGTAAGCAGTTTTTGTTTACCCGAAGAAAAATGATGCACGTCGCTCGGGTGAACAAAGAGATTTTCGAACCCTTTTTTCGGCATATACCCTTCGCTAAAGTCTGGTTTGTAAATTCGCATCAGGGTTTTGCTGCCGATTTTGAATTCAAGTGGGGCGCCATTTTTACCGATAATGGGGGTCTTCTCTTTCAGATTATTGTAGTTCTCGCTTCCGTATTTGAAGATTTTTTTAACCATGTTTTCACCGCCATTCATTTTTTTTAGAGAAGGCATCTTAGCTAAATCGGCATTTGGAGCCAAATAAGAAATGAACTCTGCGTTTTTACGCATAATGGAACTTGCTTTGGATAATAGATTTTTTTGAGTGGACATTCTATATATTTACAATAGAGGTAAATATATGGATATTATGGGTTTTTTCTCTGTTTAGACGCAGAAGCTGATCGATATCCTTGTTTTAAAACACCTTGTCTCTGTTTATCAACCTGGGCTGCCTGTTTTTGTTTAGCTTCCGCTAAACGGCTAGCTGCTTCCCATTCCGCAGACACCGGTACAATATTTTGTTTTGAGCCAGGTCCCCAAGGATTTTCTGGTTTTGAGGTAGCAACTGGAGATTCATCCGAATCAGAATTGTACATACTCACATAATCAGCAAGTACATTTTTTGGTGTAGATACGATTGGTGTAGATACGATTGGTGCGGATACGATTGGTGCGGATACGATTGGTGCGGATACGACCGGTTCCATCGCCATGACTTTTGGCTTGGATTTTGTTAAATACATATACATCGCACCAGTAATAAAAGTACCGGCAATTCCTAATAAAGCGTTAATTGAAAAATATTTTGAAGCCTCTACAATTTCTTCATCATTTGCGCTTGTCGCATTAGAGGCTGTATTATTCGCATTTGTTCTTTTATCCTCCAAAAGATCCCTTTGAACTTCAGCTTCAACCGCAGTATGATATTTAATAGCTAATGTAGGCATAACCATTTCTTTCACCACAAAATCACAAAATGAATCTTTTGAAAACTTAGCATTATTTGCTTCTAACTCAGCTGTATAGATACCGTATAATTGTAAATAATGTGTAGTTATATCTGAATTACTATCCCAAAAATTTTCTACAAATTTTGGTATGAATGTGTTTCCAAGTTCATTTTTCCAATGATACGCAGAATATGTAGGATTTACTGCTAGATTACACACACTTTTTTCTATATTGTGTATAAATGGGTCAAAAGGTATTACATATGAGGATGGTATAGTTTTATGTACAACTTCAAATAATTTGTTTTTTTTCGCGCTTGATTTTGATTCGGCGTAGTTTTTCAATAAGTCTTCAATTGTGTCTGTAACAGCGGTAGGAGTTATTGACATAAATCCCATTCCGGCTAATGTTGAAATTTGCTGTAACCGAGTATCGACATGTGTTGTAACATCAAATACATTTTTTTCATCGGGGGATATAGCATTTGAAATATGAACAACTTTGCCTTTCAGTCTATCTGGTATTTGACCTACATTAGAAACAAATGAGGGCTCCATCGGTTTACCTTGAGTCAAAAGATTTGTTCCAGACACCATAGCCATTATAGTTATCATAACTAAAAACAAAAATACTTTATGCATTCCACCAGCCTTCTTAATTCCAGCCATCTTAGACAAAAGGTTTCTCAAATAATTACCATACCCTTCCTTTTCTCCTATAGTTTTAACTAGTTGTCGAACTTTCTTCAAAATCTCTGGTTGTTTATTAGGCTTTACCGAGTTCAAAGCTAAATTATATGCAAGCTCCAAATATTTGGCGGTTGGTAACTTTAATAATATGGCCGTTATAAATAATTTATCGGTTTCCATAATTTTATTTTTTTGCGCCTCACTTCTACTTCTACGGGTTCCACTACTGCGAGTTCTACTTGTACCAGATTTATTTTTTTTCGTAGACATACCTAATTATTATATAATACCTCCAGATTTTTTACCAACACACCTTCTCGGATTCTACGTTCACTTGCGGTGGGGTCGGCCATTCAGCATACGGTGTCGCTTTGCTAGTTGATCGCTCTAATGCTAAAAGCATTCTTAGCGCCTGTATACGTCTTTCCAATGGATCCATTTTCGCCGGCAGTTTTCGAGTAATCTGTTTCCATCTCCATTCAAATTGTAGAGCCGCATTCCACGTGGGGAATCCCGCGACATGACACACCCGCTCCCATGTCTCACCACGTTCCACTTGTGCGCTCGTCGCTCTGGCTCCGCCTTTTATTTCCTTGTTGTGCTGTCTTAACCGATGGTCTAAATCCACCGTGGCCCCCACATACGTCTGCTGCCCGCTGCTCGCATTCGCATACAATAAATATACGAAAAAACTCATCTAATTGTATAGTATAATTATATTTATATATTATAATGAACAACTATCCGATTTTAGTATATGCTGACGACGGCAGCGTCAAGGAAACTATCAGGTTTAGCGCAAGCATGTCTCCGGAAGACACATCTTCAATATCCTCTAAATACCACATCCATAAGGACGATTCCATCGCGCAAATCAAAAACAAAATCTTGTTGCTTTACCCTGAGGTTTCATACGATGAGTTATATGTGTTCGCCAAAGTGGTTAAGAGCGTGAATCTCGCATCCGTCTATCAAAATGCCGCCAAAACTTCATCTAAAATCGGCCGCAAACTCAAGAAAACATTGGAAACCGCTGGGTTTCTCGACAAAAAACAGTTTGAACAGCTTCTCATCAATCTAGGCAAAAGCGCGACCAATAGCAAAGCTAAGGAATATTACGACTACGGGGACTTGGTAGCGGTTTTAGGTGGCGTAGAAATTGTCGCTCCCATTGGTGTAGGGCTCGGTATGCATTTCTCAAAACACCACAATTTCATGTTTTCGGCGAACCCATATGAGTTGATTCACGGATTCGCACCTAATTTGTTGGATGATAAAACAAACACGATTTATTTCTTAGACAATGAATTGCTTTTTAATAATGGAAATGTAGAGGTGATCGGGGCGGTGTTTGCGTCGGATGCGTTTGCGTTTGCGCGACGCGCCGGCATTCCAGAGGAATACATAGCCAAGACATATTTTCCAAATTTGGCGACAAAAGGCATTTTCGACGCAACCGGGTTGGAAAAAGTAGTCAAGCCATCCAAGCCATCTGAGCGTGGTTTTGAGGCAATTGATCAGTTTTACCAATTGGGACAAACCTCTATTACTACCACAAAATTTGATCAAAGAGGAGTTCGTAAATATAAGTTCGCATTGCGACCTGAATACGATACGCTTGTGCCATTGGATGCAATTTTCAAAAACATCAATGCGACCTCGTCGACGCCCCTCATAAAACGCAACCCCGGTGCTCGTCGCGAAAACATATACCGTATTTATAGCACCGAAATCACACAATCCGGAAAGAAAAAACCCGCGCTCCCCTCAAATAAAATCACACACCTGGCGAACACGATTGGAAAACACAAACAGATTTCGATTTATGAAAGCGAACTTGATATTATCATTGATATAGAGGAGGATGGCGTGGTCTATGTTTCAGGTGAATTCGGGAAAAGCGTCTCGATTGAAGAGATGGAGTCAATTTTAAAAGCTCCCATAAATGCGGTGCTGGAAAAAATAAATGGCTACCTACAAAACAGTGGATACAGTTTGCCGATAATCCAGAGTTTACGTGACGACAATGTAGATTTTTTGACGCTGGAGTATGTCGCCTCTATACCAATGGATAAAGACCCACATATGAAATTGCGCACAAAAATGGGGTGTTTGTCGTCGGTGTTTGATGTTATCAGCGACACTGTAAATAAGGGGGCGATACTACGCTTTAAACGCGTTGAGAATTTCCAGGAGATGGATGCACAGTCTGCGCTTATCACGGAAATATTCCAATCGTCCATCAACGAAGAGGACGTGATTGCGGCGTTGGTTCAGAATTATGATATTACCGTTCAAGAGGCCGCGCAACGTATAGCGCAGCATTTAAGCAATGTGAAATACATTGAGCGAAAACACGGAAATAAATCAATCGATATTATTGAGAATCCGGGTCTTCCGGTGGAACTACGATATGATGCCGCCAAAAACAAATTGGTGCTTCGTGTTGATAAGTTGCCGCATATTGATTATGTGGAGACTATCAGTATTTATTTGAGCGGATTGAAGGCGCTTTACACAGAAGAGCTTAGCGAGAAGATGAAGGAGATTTGTGAACGAAAATATGAGAAGGAAGTTATCTCGGCAAAGCCGACCGTTGTTCAGCACGTAGACCAAAAGGTGAAACCCAAAGCATTTGATATTACTGAATTTTTACAGATGGAGGTGCCCGATGAAGAGGAAGAAGAAGGAGCAAGGTCACCAAAGGCTTCGCCAAGAGCAGAGTTCGACACAGCTTCGCCAAGAGCTAAGCTAAGTGCCGAAGAGCCAGTAAAGGCACCCGTTTTGGAAATATTAAAAGACGACAGTGTTGATTTGGGCAGCGATGAGGAGTTTTTTGGAATTGACGTGGATATGGAAGGCGGTAAAAAAACCAAAGCCAAAGCAAAATCTGATTCTGATTCTGACGAGGGAGTCCATAAATCCGACATCGCTCAAAACACAAATTATTTTTTGGAGCGATTACAAGAACGCGACCCAGTATTGTTTTTGAAAAAGAGAGACAAAAAGTTCAAGGTTTATTCGCGTGCGTGTCCGGTAATGCGCCAGCCCGTTGTGTTAAAGGACGCCGAAAAAAAGAAAATAGACGACGCAGACAGAGAAGCAAAAAGCAAATCATACACAAAGGCCATTAAGTATGGAAGCAAAGCAGACGACACTGAAAAGAACTGGTATATATGCCCTCGGTTTTGGTGTTTAAAAACAAACACTAGTATGACAAAGGAGCAAATCGATGCAGGCGAATGTGGAACCGACCGCAGTCAAGTCCATGAATTTACCGACAGTGCGCATTTTGGCGAACCAACCCCGAAACGCAAGGATGGATATATTGACTACACACCCGGGTTTTTGGATAAAGCGCATCCTGATTATTGTGTCCCATGTTGTTTTTCACGCTGGGATTCTGAATTACATAAAAATCGCCGCAAGCAGTGTATTCGAGATAAAAGTCATATTATTGAGAATGATGAAGAAGAAGGTAAGAAGGCTGAAGAAGAAGGTAAGAAGGCTGAAGAAGAAGGTAAGAAGGCTGAAGCAAGACCAAGACCAAGACCAAAAGCAAAAGCAAAACCCGATGATAAACTGCCAGGCAATAAAAAATACCGAGCCGACTATATTGAAGATCCCGAGAAACACCCTATCGATCCCAACGGCTGGGCGCAAGCTCAGACTGCCGTCCAGCATTTCATGCAAATTGATTATGCCTCTATTTTCAAGTCTGGAAACAATGGAATTCCAACAGGGTATGTAAAAGAAAATACACAAACATTCTTACGCCACGGGATGAAGCCTTATGAGTATAAACAAATTGGGGAAGGTAAACAGAGTTTAATCTATAAAAACACAATTTTGGGATGTTTGGCCGATGTATATGCGTACGTGAAAAACTTGGAGACCGTCTCCATAACCGAGTTCATCCAGATTTTGACTACCGGAGCAATCACAATTGACGATTTCGTCAAATATGGAAACGGCACTTTCCAAAGTATTTTTCTACCCAGAAAACCGGTTGGCGATGGTCAAAAACTCATAAAGAAATACGCAGACAGTGAATTATACCGATTGTATGGTAAGGAAAAACCTTCTAAAAAAATTCATCTCGAAGTTTTTGTGAAAATCATCGCGGCCTACGAGAATTTCATCGAGTTTCTGAAAAACCCAGCTTCCGAAATAGACCACACCTACATTTGGGACGTGGTTTCAACTCCAAATCCGCGCATTTTCCCCGACGGATTGAATCTCGTTATTATGGAAATCACCAACAATGACGCCACCGACAATATCGATGTTTTGTGTCCGACCGGCGCTTATTCCAAGAACCTCTTTGACGAAAACAAACCGTCACTGTTTTTAACTAAAAATGACGATCTTTTTGAACCCATTTATGGATATAAATACGACGGCGAAAACAAACCCGACATAATACGAACTTTTACAAAGGCGCAGCCGGTGTCTTCGAATATAAAGAAAATATTGGATATGTTGAATAGCGCAGTAAACAATGTGTGTAAGCCGCACAAGTCACTTCCTACCAAATACATGTTTGAGAACCCCATATTGCCGTCCATAATAGAGGATAATTTAAATTCGAAATATACCGTCCGTGGCCAAATCATGAATTATCAGGGAAAAATCATCGCACTCACCGTAAAGAAACAGGACGAATCCGAAGAAATATATGTCCCTTCACATCCGTCGGCGCCTTTACCAAAATACCCCATTATTTTTATGGACGATTTTATCCCCAAATCATATGAGAAAACTCGCGACCTGTTGAAAGAACTACACCGGGAATCTGAAGGTATGATTCCGTGCCTCCCCCGGATGAAAATCATAGAGAACGGCACCATTGTTGGGATATTAACGGACACGAATCAGTTCATTCAAGTTGAACCAATATTTAAAATACCAGACAATTTGATTGATATTGAAGAAAAAAACTATATGCTAACAGAGAAAGACATCCAAACATCTACGAAGGACGACGAAACGCGTATCGAAGTGATACGTAATATTAATTTGGAAAATGATTTTTACTCGGTATTCCGCACTACATTAAAATCCATTATTATTTCAAAAAATCAGTTTAGAAACACGGTTATTCGAATTATCGGAACTCGAACTAAGAAATACAAGGACAGGTTAAAAGAGATGGTGCGTTTGTTTAAAACTCTGCTATCCGACACTGTAGTATTCTCGGACAAAACGGATTTTTATGATGATTTTGCAAAAACCCCGTATGTATGCGACGGACAGAAAACTGCCGTATTCAAAGATGGCTGCGTATTAACGGTTTCCGATAAAAACCTGGCCGTCCCTACTATGCGAAACAGCGAACACTATTATTATCGCGTGGCGGACGAGACCATGCGTTATGGTAAGATTCAGCAGTTTATGATATCGCCCAAACAGTTTTTAAATATAGCAAACACCGATTACAAGATAAACAAGGACGAGTTTATCATTTTGGAGAATTTCCTGCTTGCACGCGATTATTTCAAAAATATGGAGCCCTACAAACTGAACACGTATATTCAAAACATTCCTTTCGGTGTTGCCCAGCCAGATCCGGCGATTGCCCAGAAATACTCGAATTCGGTGTCGCTCGAGGAACAGCGGGCGTTTGGAATGTCCGACGTCGTGAGTTCGTGTAAGAAAGAGCTCATACCGGTTGGTGGCGAGCGAGCCAATAACAATTACTGGCATAATGTGGTTTTCAAGAAGAGCACGAAGGAAATTGTTTTTAAAGCAACGCCGGAATGTAGTTTCGGAATCCTCTATTATATCTTACAAGATTTCAAAAAACAAACATTTACATCAGCTGAAATACGCCGGATGATTTGGGAAGGATATAGAGGTTTATACGAAAATGAAAAATATAGGAAAGTTATTGTGTATATAATGAAACTCCAAGGAAAGGGCGGATTTGCGAATACCTTCGATAATATAATGATGATGGAAACCACCATGCCGGTCGACTACTTTGTGACCGTCATTGATATTTGGATAATTGCACAGAAATTCGGCATTCCAATCATTCTGTTTTCTTCCTCAGTATCAATTAAACAAATCGGTATTATTTCGATGGAACCGGGAATTGAAATATCGGCGGGCGTACCGGAGCCAACCATTGACCCAAAACCACACCGAATGAAAAATAGCTGGATTGTTATGGGAAGAACAGCCAAAGGCACATCGGATAAGTTCTATTTTGTGCGTTCCCCGACAACCGCAAACGTGAAAGCGACAAAAGAAACAAATATTGTGTCTGAAAATTCCATGATTTATGGGTCATTTTTGATTGACGACCTTGGAACAACAAGTAGAGACAATCATTTGGGGACACGGTTGAGAGATGCATTGACTGGCGGAAAAGACTACGGCGCCCGCGCACGCAAAATCGAAGAATTCTTTGATGATATTTCATTCGTCAAATGAGACTAATATGATAATATACAAAACGCATTATTATCATAGAAGGTGTATAATTATTATCATAATTATAGAAGGTGTATATGGCATATAATTATTATCATAATTATAGTGACATATCGTTGTAATAGAATTTATACACACGGTTCGTAATGTCCTCATTGAATCGGTTGAATGTCCCCTTTTTGAAATCGTAGTATCCAAATTCGCCGTTGTGTTTATATAAATACCGCAGCGACCGATTAAACGCCGAAAAATTAATGGCGGTTCGAATGAATTCCGGTTTTGTTTCGTAACTGTATTTCTCCATGGACGAATTTAATATATTCAATGAAAACTGGTTCCCGTGCTCATCTACAAATGGCGGCTCACCTTGGGTTGGGTAATCAAAATATACAAAAAAATAGGTGTCTATCATCGTGAATCGGTTGTTGAAAATTACTTCAAAATTGGCGGGGTCGTATTCAATCTCCATGGTTGTTATAATACAGAATACGCGTTTATATTATTTTATAAATTTGATTACCGCGAATCGTCAGTTTCATCAGAATCGTAGTTTTCTTCCGATTCATAGTAATCTTCTTCGTCTTCATCTTCGGATGATGAATATAGAGGAGCTATTGCTGGTCCTTGTACTTGTTCTTCTTGAGGGTAAATAACAGAGGGTTGTTGTTCTTGAACATTCATCTCTTCCGAAATAAACCCAGCATGTGTTCTCATCAAAATATATTGAACGTCATCAATCGGTTCAATATTGATACACAAAAATCCGTGATATTTGCCTTTATTTGATATTAGCACATCTAGCATAGCCGGCGTTTCAATACCATAGAAATTGCTATTAAAAATATCGCCATACGGAATATGTCTATCATCAAACCCGGTATTTCCATCTTTATCAATATAGCAATGTCCAAACATTGGATTAAACATATTAAATAATTTCAGTCCCTTGACCAATTTTGCTCTCGATTCAATACAATGAAACGCCGCCCACCGCGCCCTCAATATCAAATAGGGGCGAAACACTTGGTATATTATGTTTGGTGGGAAGTTTTTATGAAATCGGATCGTCATAAATGGATTGCAGAAATCGTGTATTATTTCAAGCACGTCTACAATGCGTTCTTGTGTCACTTGAATGTCTTTGCTGTAGTGTGTTTCAATCGCGAGTTCAATCAAATACGAACGGTTGATTCTCTTGAAAACGACAATATCAAATTCTGTCTTATAAAACAATTCAACCACGGTGGGTATTTTGATTTTCAGTTCGCACAAACGCGTATATATTAGATTCAACTGAAACATAGACAACTCGCTATTTGTGAATGGGTTTTTCGGCATTTTTGCCGCCTCGAACATATAAAAGCTGCTAGACAATGCCGACACAATTATTTTCAGCAAATCGCGGACATTGAAATGAAACCGAATACCATTTTCAAATAACCAAATGGTCTGTTTTGGTGGGAGGGACGACAGTGGAACCATACATAAATCGTATTCATTGTCGAACTTACGCATTCTTTTGATTTTGATTTTATTGATAAACCGATACAATATTTGATACGTTCGCTGTGCCTTGTAAAAAAACTCGCGATCTTCGTTGGTCAGCTCCCCATATTTCAAATATTTCAACCGGACTTCAAATACAGGGGTTACTATCTTGGGTTCGCATGTGTATATATGTTGTATCGCAAAAATATTAGCACGGTCTTTCAAAATTGATTTCAGACACAGGATTTTTTTGTTGATTATCTCCATTTTTTGGATGCGTCCCAATTTTGTTAGTTTTTTATATTCGGCGGGGTTGTCGCTGAACAATATTGAAATGTCTGGCTCCTTTTCGGGCAAGTCTGAATTATTGTAATGATAATTTATGTGCTTGTTAAAAAAATAGGTTGTTTGCATGATTAGTTATTATTTATACAATAGGTTTATATGTTTTGTAAATATCTTCTTTCAACTACTTACTCTGTTTGCATAGGTGATTTTGCCTTATAGCACACCACACATTGAATGTTATTTTCATTTCCAACATTCATACATTTTGTGCATAAATAATGCCCGCACTCTTTTTTTGTTAAATGTGTTATGCCCGAAAAACACATATTACATACTACTGGTGCGACCTTGATTGTTTTTTTAAAATTTTTACGGAGAAATTCATATAAGCACGACATTCTTATATTAGTGCTAGATTTTATTGGTCGCGCGCAGCGTGTTGTAAAGATATGCATTGTATCTTTTTTGTTCCATTGGTGTTTTTTCAAGAATAACCTGTGTCTGTCGCAGCACGCGCACAACCATTACGACTAACACAAATAATAATATAATAATAAAAGTCTCCATTTTGATTTTTATTATTAGTATAGGTGGGGGAGGTTTATCAATTTTATAAAAATAAAAAAAACAAATTATAAGGCAACTTCGTTGCCGACCGTCATAAGGTGATTTCATCACCGACACTTTACTTTATCAGTCGTTTTACTTTAAAATACATTGTATCCATCATCCCCACAACTTCCCATATCCGCCGCTTTCAAATTATGAACATTATTATCCACACGAATATTCTTCATCGAGCATTTCTCCGCCATCAGACCCATCTCATTGAACAGCGAATCTATCTTATCATTGGTATTTCCACGTGTCATTTCCGCATCATTCATCTTCTCAACCGCCTTCATATCTAGAACAAGGCCAAACGAATTGGTTCCATAGTATCCCGGTTGGCCGCACATCACATTGGCCGACACACCACGCATCTGGTCAAACTCACCGTGTCTGCTTGCGTCCAAGAACACTTCCGTGTGCATCTCAAACGTACCCTTTGAAATCGGTCCAATGTCGTCACCAAGAATACCCGATCTGAACATAGGAACCAGACGCGACGTCACCGTCATTCTGTCGCACAGCACACTCAGATGATGGTAATTCACATAGGCATCCGACACCTCCATCACTTCCATGAATTCGTTCACTATGTTTTGACGCGCCGCCTCAATTCCAAGCAAGTCATATACTTCGCGAATGTCGTTACTATACGTTCTTGTGTAATCAATGAAATCAAGCGAAAACAGATCAATCAAGTTGCTTCCGACCGTGTCTAGAACCCAGGTGTCCTTGCGAACATACTTGCTGTCTTCCAATACGACCTGGTCTTTCAACAATCGCGGATTCACGTTTGTAATACCACTCACTCCTCTCAGCACAATATTATTAAGAACACTGTCTTGGAAATTCTTTAGTAAATAGATTTCATCCGATTGGTCGAGTGATTCGGGAACGCCCTTCTTTGGTCCTTTGAACACCGACGAGTTCAAGCGGATTCTGAATACCAGGTTGCTTGAGTTCATATCCGAGTAAATACAACTGACGTCGGAACCGTGAGAATTGCTAATCGCAAAGTGGATATCGTCCATAGTGATGTTCTTGTCGAGCAATGACTCGGCGTCAATTTCAATACGAACCACCCATTTGGAGCGAGCCGGTCTTCCAGCCAATGTGTCTTCATTGCATTCTTCCACCATGTTTTCAAATTCATAAAACTGGTCAATCAATTCGCGATCGGCGTGAATATGGGTGGCGTGGTCGTTGGGGTCGAAACAGATTTCCACCGATTTCACAACATCCACTAGTTTTGTGTATTGAATCATATTACAGTAGTTGGCGGCGCGGTCCTTCTCGTGCTGCTCATATGGCTTCATATATACAGTTGCCGAAGGTCTCTTGGGATTCTCAGTGAGACGCAGAATTTCCTCAATACGCGGCACACCGCGAGTCACATTGGATTTGGACGACACTCCAGCAAGATGAAATGTATTGAGCGTCATCTGTGTAGTTGGCTCGCCAATCGACTGCCCCGCAATCACGCCAACCATCTCACCCGGATGGACAATCGACTTTTTGTAATTAAGAACCACATTTTCCAACAACAGGGTCAGCGCACTTCGATTG
>Ga0247722_10001127_pt1 | contig 15105 bp, 17 predicted proteins | sample MSEWelMarce3H_FC_FD_189094 | JGI IMG/M metagenome (GOLD analysis project Ga0247722, IMG submission 189094) | Subsurface sediment microbial communities from gas well in West Virginia, United States - MSEEL Well Study Marcellus 3H_FC | ecosystem: Environmental > Terrestrial > Deep subsurface >... | reverse complement strand
ATAATAATAATAATAATAATAATAATAATAATCATGAAAAATGATTTTAAAGATTCACATTCAATTATGTTATAAATATAATTGAATATAATATATAATATATAAATATGGATGCCAATAATAATTGTGTTATAGGCCTTTGTGTTTACAACAACGAACGCGGATTACCAAGCGTCTTGTCAAACATTGTTAAAATATCACAGTCAAAACTATTCGATAAGATCACAGTAGTTGCATTTTATGACGCATCAGCAGATAAATCATATTCCATATTAGAGTCGTTTAAAAATCAGCATCAGCATTCCAAATCTGGATTTTCCCGCGAATTGATAGAAACCGTTATTATTTCAAATCATAAAAAAGAATTTCGAATGAGTTTGGGCAATGCAAGCAGGGTAATAGATAAATTTAGAACCATGCGAATTGCAAATGCGCGTAATGAAATTTTGAACTATATGCGATTCGCGCATAAACGAGGCCAAGCCAACAAATACTTTATCATGATGGACAGCAACGAATATGCGTGCGTTGGACAAATTAATATCGACACTTTGCGCAGCGCCATGCAACGCTCAGATGAATGGGACAGCATCTCATTTGACAGAGAAGCCGGATATTATGACTACTGGGCACTTTCATTTGACCCGCACATTTACAGTTTTTATCATGTGCAAAATAAAAATGAAACACTTCAAGCCATGGTTGCCAGCTTTGCAACAAAATTAAATGCATCGCGCGATTCGCAGGATTTGATACCCGTTTATTCCGCATTCAACGGATTCGCAGTTTACAAGACAAACATGTTTTTAAACTGCAGTTACAGTTCGCTGATTCACATTCCATTATTTCCAAAGCAGCTGCTTCCCCCTAAAATATTAAACCATTTTAAAAATGACTGCGAGCACAGAAAATTCCACTTGGAAGCAATAAAAAAAAATGGCGCCAGAATTATGGTAAGTCCTTTATCGATTTTTTATAAACTGCCGGTTCCAAATCCAAAATTACGCGGTCCGGCATAGCATAAATCATTGATCCCTTTTTCAAAATCAATTGTTATTTTCCATCCGAGCGCTTTTAATTTGCTGTTGCTAATGTAATAACGCTGGTCATTAAACGGGCGATCCTCAATGTATTCAATGTATTCGCCGTAGTTATCGCTATTTTTTATTTTTTTTATAAGCAGCTTCGCTACTTCTAAAATACTGTACTCCATATTTTCGTCACACCCAATGTTATAAATCTCTCCCACTTTACCACGCTCAAGAATGGTGATAAATGCGGTAGCTGTGTCGTACGCGTGTAAAAATGCGCGCTTGCAACTTCCGTTTTGCATGGTAATTTTAACACCATCGGTCAGCTGTTTTATAAATTTGGGTATCACCTTTTCCGGATATTGATTCGGTCCATACACATTGTTTCCACGTGTGATAATAATCGGCATTTTAAAAGAATGATAATACGCTTGTGCTACCAGTTCGGCACTTGCTTTTGTTGCAGCATACGGATTCGTTGGACATAGAATGGACTTTTCCGTCTTTATGTCCGCATTTTCATTCTCTCCATATACTTCATCGGTAGAAACATGAATAAACTTTTCAAGAGTTGGACAGTGAAGTCGAGCCGTTTCCAGCAAATTGTGCGTTCCAATAATGTTGTCTTTCGTATACGTTAGCGCATCCGTAAATGATGTTTGCACGTGAGATTGTGCCGCAAAATGAACAACATGTGTAATCGCATTCGTTTTAAAAATATACGTCAATAGATCTAAACTCTGCAAGTTGCCGTGTATAAATGTGTACCGATTGGCATCTTGTCGAATTTCATATTTTATATTTTCTTTTTCATTGGCACAATAATAGAGTGCATCAAAATTTATAATTTTTATATTTCTGTACTTGAAATAAATATTGTTTATAAAATGCGAGCCAATAAACCCGGCTCCTCCTGTAACAAATAGCACGGCGTCATCCGCAAATGTGTCGTTGTTGTCGTTGTTGTTGTTGCATCCACTACGCTCTTTTAATTTTGATTTTGATGCAGCGACGGCGGCGTTCGTCTTCTTATATTTTTTAATGGTGTCTTCAACCGCAGCTCTGATATGGCGCACTTCCGGAGCAAACTTTTCCAAAACACTTGTATCCAGCCAATTGTTCGATCGATCGCACATTATAGTTTTACGCTGTTCCTCAATGCTGAAATTCGTCCAAGTAAATTCTGGATCAACATGTTTTTGATACAGTTCCAGTATTTCATTATGCGAAATTACACCCGGATTCGTTAAATTTATAGTTCCAGTAAGACCCGACTCCATCATTTTTAAAACAATCGGAAGCAGCTCGTCTAGTACCGACATGGAGTTCGGAACCGAGCATATTTTAGAATATGAAACTATCTTGGTAATAAAATTACGAGAATTTTCTTCAGCAACAATCGGCATTCGAATCCGCAAATTTAACGCGCAAAGTTGGTGCATTAAACGATCCGTGAACCCTTTCACAATCGAATACGAAGAACCAAAAAAATTTGGAAGGTCGTCTTCATTAAATTTATGTTCGTCTGTGTAGTTAAATATACACCCGGTTCCCAAGTAGGTGTAGTGTATGCCACGTTCTTTGCACGCCAGCGCCAAAGAAATCGGAGAAAATAAATTATCCCTCACATTTTCAACCAACTTTCCCGGATTTTCTAAATAATCAATCGTTGGATACGCCTTATTGTCAATGATTCCGTGCGTTCTTCCAATAAATGAGACGACGTGAGATGGTAAAACGGCGTCAAGTTCTCCAAACAACGACGACGTGTCATCCACTCGAACAGTGCCCAGAACATGATTTACATTATTCTTTTTAAGAAGTTCGACAAACTGACTTCCGATCCAACCCGCATGACCATATACTAATACTTTCATTTTATTTCGAAATGTCTTATCTATGATTTTACTTTTAATATTTATTATTATAAATATATATTTATAATAATAAATAAATATATATTTATAATAATAAATATATATATATTTATAATAATATTTGTATTTATTTATAGATTTAAAAGCAGTAAAAATAATTTGTTTTAGTAAATGTCATCATCTTCAGAAAAAGTCGAAGCGGCAGTCGAAGCGGTTCCCATCCCATATCTCTGTGTTTTAACGCTCGTGCGGTTAGATTTATTGAAACGTCTGATCGACAGTATCGATTATCCTGTAAACAATGTTGTTATTCTTTTTCAAGGAAACGTTAAGAGAGATAAAATTAATCTTGTAAATACGTTTGTAAAAAAGTTTATTTTTATTTCATCCAACATGAACATTGGGGTTTCGCGTGGATGGAACTATTTTTTAAAAAATTTTCCATCAAGTTATTGGTTAATATCGGGCGATGACTGTTTTTTTGAACCATCTACATTAGAACATATAGCAAAATTTATGAGTATTCCATCTTCACTAGAAAATGTGTTTTGCGCAATAAAAATAAAAAATCGAAACAATGTTCCTGCGGATTTTTTTAATACATTTGTAGTTACAAAATTATTACTTGAGAAAGTCGGTCTTTTTGATGAAAATATTTACCCTGCTTATTATGAGGACACTGACTTATGGCATCGAATTGAATTAACAAAACAGAAAGTCGCAGTTATAGATGATGCATATATCCATTCAGGAGACAATAAACAGACAGGAAGCTGTACTTTACATTCTGTTCATCCGCTTTATCGAGAGAAAATGAACGAGTGTTATAAACGAAACGAAATTTATTATAAAACAAAATGGAATATTGAAAATAAAGGTCAATTCAAGCATCCATTTAATAATCCAAAATTTAATGTAAAAAATCACAGAATACCTCACATCAATTATTTTAAGAATCAAAAAATACTTCTAGGTCACACGAATCCTCCAACTTTTACTATATTATAAATTATAATATTTCAGAAAGCTTTTCTATCTGCTCCTTCGACAACTTATCGGGATACACAACTTTAAACTGAATGGTCAACGCGCCAATTCCGTTACTACCATCTTTCATTCCGAGTCGCTGTATTGTTTTCGAGACACCATCCCTTATAATCGTTCCATCTTTGTGTTGTAGATGAAACGTTTTGCCGTTTACATGTTTGATTGAAAATTCTAGCCCACACAGCGACTCTTTAAACGATATTTCTTTCTCTAAAATTAAATCTAGTCCGTTCCTTTGAAATAACTCGTGTGGCTTTATATTCACAATAATGTGAACCATTTGAACTTTCGATGTGGTGGTAATGATAGTTTCTTTATCGCTTACACCTGGCGGTATGCAGACACGCAACTCTTGGTTTCTAATTTTCACAACATAATTTTCAATCCCGTTATACGCATCTTCAAGAGTAATGTATATGTTGCATTTTTCGCAAGCATCTTGTTGTTGTTGTTGTTGTTGTTGCTGTTGTTGCTGTTGTTTCTCTTGTTCTTTTCGCATAGGTTGTAGAATATCAAACATGTGTGCATGTTCCATCTGTTCTGGATGAATAATGTGAATGCCCATACCCATCGGCATCGGCATTGACATCGGCATTGACATCGGCATTGACATTGGCATCGACATTCCGTTTCCAAACTTTATAAATGTGCCAAAGTCATGAAAATTATTAACGTGTTGTTGCTGTTGTTGCTGTTGTTGCTGTTGTTGATTCATTTGCGATCCAAATATCATATTAAAAATATCAAACGGGTTTATATTCATATCAAACGGCATTGTTCCTCCTCCTCCCACGTTGCCATTTCTAATTCCCATGTCATACATGGTTCGTTTATCTTCATTCGACAACGTTTCATACGCACTCGCCAGTTGTTTAAACTTCATCGTTGACTCTTCGCTGTTTCCATTTTTATCGGGATGATGGATCATTGATAACTTTCGATATGATTTTTTTATCTCTTCAAATGATGCATCTCGGTTCACTTCTAAAAGTTTATAATAATCTTCGCAATCGCCACATTGACCGTTGCTTCGGTTACTGTTACTGTGACTATTAGAAAAATTAAAGTTCATTTAATAAGCAGAAAATAATTATTTAAAAGTAAATTATATTAAATACTACTCGTTTGATTTTAAATAGATATAAATCTAAATTCTAAATATTATTAAAATACCTTTCTCGTTTTTATTTTTTATTACGCTATGGAATATTGCAATAATGATTCTATTATAAAATGCACCGAAAACATAAAAGAAGAACCAATAGTATCAAAAAATACTGAAAACATCCACATCCCATTTATTAATAAATATCAACCCGATTATTTAAACGACTTTCAACAGCTAGACGAAACCACGGTAAAACTCGTGAAATCATTAATCCACCTCAACAATTTAAATATATTAATTGTGGGAGATTCAGGAACAGGGAAAACTTCAATTATTAAATCCGTGATTAAAGAATATTATGGAAGTGGTAACGAATATAATCATGAAAATGTTCTCGTTTTAAACAGTTTGAAGGAACAAGGAATTCAATACTATAGAAACGACTTGAAAATATTTTGTCAAACATGTAGTTTAATCAAAAATAAAAAAAAAATAATACTTCTCGATGACATTGACTTGATCAATGAACAAAGTCAACAAGTTTTTCGGAATTATATGGATAAATACAAACACAATATAAATTTTATATCATCTTGCACAAACATCCAAAAAGTTATCGACAGTTTACAATCAAGAACCATTATTGTTAAAATTCATCCAATCACGTTTACTTGCTTACAAAAAATCATCACCAAAATATCATTGCGTGAAAGATTGACATTTACGCACGAATCTCAAGAACTCTTATTACATATTTGTAACAATTCTATACGAATTCTATTAAATTATTTAGAAAAGATAAAAATATTGAATATACATTCATCAGAACAACAAGAACAACAGCATGACATTATAATAGGAGTAGAATCGATTCATAAATTATCCACAAATATTAGTTATACACTCTTTGACAAATACACAAATCTTGTTTTAAAAAATAAAATGATAGAATCTGTAAATATATTTTATAGGTTGCATCATGAAGGATATTCCGTTATGGATATTCTAGACAATTATTTCACTTATATAAAAATAACAAACCTCCTCAATGAAAATATAAAATATAAACTTACAACGCTTATATGCAAATATATTATTCATTTTCACAATATTCATGAAGATGAATTGGAACTCGCGTTTTTTACAAATAATTTCATTAAATTATTACACACCTCCATCAAAAATAAATAATATTATATTATATTAGATATAGTTGAATATTCATTATAATGTCTCAACTCTTTAAAACGAAAATATCAATCAACATTTTACTGGAATTTTTAGAAAAAATAAATTGTCAAAAAATGGAACATTATTACATTGTTGATATTACTGCGTATAAAAGATCCATTTACATTGATGCATTAAAACCGTTTTTACACGAATTAAGAGAATTCTACTACGCTTCAAAATACAATTACATTGATCCTGAAAACATAAATCAAAATAAATTTAATACAATTGTTCGACAAATATGCAAGTATACAAATACGCACTATGACAAAACATTAAGACACGATCAATCAAAATATAGCGTCGTTTATCGTATTTATTTTTCATCAAATTCAAATCCAAGTCAAACCAATGGCTAAAAATGTAATTCTTATTACTGTCACGTCAATAGGAAAATGAAAAGTCATTCGAGATGAAAGAGAAAGATTTTATTTTAACCATGAATCCGACCCCGGTCTAATAGAAACAATACCAAAAGAAGTTATTGTTTCTATTTCTACCTTGTAATAAATTACTTTAATTATTATTATGATTATTTTGGAAATGATCATCCATTTTGTCGCGTTCTATACGCGTATAGCGTTTGGCCTTTATTTTTGCAAAATTATCCAAATATTTTTTGTGTATAATCCCTTTTTCAGCAATATCATTTATTTCCCAATCTTCCTTTTCGTTTAGTTTAATAAATCCATTAACTCGTGTATTAAAATTACAATCTCTAAGAGTATCAAACCTTTCCCATACAACACCAGTCCAAATTTCCGCGAAGATGTGTTGTGTGGTATTATTATCCATTCTTTGTGCAAATTCATCAGGTAATTTTTTTTTTAAATAATGGCTATTTATATGATTTATTGCGAATCGACTATTAATGCCCAATGCTCTCAATAAAGCAATCTGTACATTTGTAGTGTTAAAACACATTCCTTTGATTTTACCTCCGAATGAATTTATAGTATTCAAAGATTCTGATGCTGACGAATCCCAATAACCTCCATATCCGATGTGGTATTCGCTATTTTCTTTAACCCATAAAGATATTCGGGTTGCCTGTTCTTTTTTCGTTAACGATCCTTCTGTAATTTCTTTGGCTTTTGCAACTATTAAAGAATTATCATAATCGCAAAGTTTCGTTGGAACTGGAAATTTGGACGAAGTCAGCGGTCCTTCTTTTAACTTGTTATTAATATCAAAGCGCATATTATTACATTTTCCACTAGGAAGACGAACCAATTTTTTCGAGGTATTATTTTGGAGTGAAATTTCTTTGGTTGACACGGTAAAAACAACTTGATCGTGAGAATTAAGGTAAGCTTTATGAATTACAAATGCATAAATATCATTTTCTTCCGTCTCCATAATAGTAGTGGGTGTGAATAAAGGTTCATCACCATCTTCTAACTCTTCGTTACTTTTTTTGAATGCAGTAACCCATTTTTTTTGCAGACACATAATCAACAGCGCGTTTATTGTTCAGGTCTACACTATCTTTATCCCAAACTTGATAAACAAGAAATTTTCCGATTTTGCTAAAGGTAATCTTATACCTATGTTCGCTTACCTTTTTTATACTGACATTTCCTTTAACAATCTGGTCGAAACTTCGACCTTCGGTTGTCTCTTTGCACATTTTTTTGATTGTTTTATTTTAATTTTATAATATCATTAATAATAAAATAATTAATGATATTATAAAATAATTAATTATATAATTGTATGCCAGTATAAATTAAGTAATTTCATTTATACGCGCCCGATCGAACGCACCAGCTGTCCAGGAGGACCATTCCACCCACTCTGCATTGTCATCATGGAACCGTCAACGACATACAGCAGTGTTGTTATGATTCCAACCGTTTTTCCCATGAGGTCTTTGATTCCCATCGTTATTTTTTGAAACTCGATCAGCGTATTCAAAAACACGCTAAAAATTCCTGTAACAATCCCGGAAATTGAATCCCGTATGTAACTAAACATGTTTCTAAAATTATTCAAACTTCCGCTCATGTCACCCAAACTTCCGGCTGCAACCGACGTCATGTAGTTCACAGGTTCAAGCAAATAACCCATGTAGTCACTCTGCATATTCTGGATGCAATACGTGAAGTTTTTAGAAGTGTCGTGTCCAAACATGCTGGCAAACGGCATAACCGTTGGATTGCATCGGTAGAGTGACCAGTGATCCTGTATATATTTTGTCCCAATCACTAAAAATGAAAGCACATACAATCCAATAAATACAATAATAATAAATATTGCCGATAATAAGTCGCTTGTTTTCATAGGTTATTTCTTACTACATATATCTAATATTATTTATTCTATTTTATTTTATTTAATGTATAATTTTTATTACATAAAATATTCATGATTCATGATTCATATTCATATTCAGATTCATATTCATATTCAGATTCATATTCAGATTCATATTCATATTCAGATTCATATTCATATTCATATTTATACCACGGTCGGTTTTGACACCTGGTCATCATATGCAGAGTATGCTAAAGTTTGCGCATGATTTCCCGCCAGCTGATTTATAATACCGGTTCCCGTTGGACTCGTCTGTCGAAACGATGGTATCGTCAACTTGTCGCCACTTGCAGTTGCACCACCACGTAACGCTTTTTTATTTTTTTTATGTAAACTCATTTTTCGCGATTTCCTTCTCAAAACACTCCTTCTAAACCTTTGCGAAAATCTCTTTTTCATCGCAGATTTTCTGTTATATTTTTTCGACTTTTTATTTTTATTTTTTTTTCCGCCCCCCATTTTACCTTTGGAAACCTGAACAAGACCGTGCTGATATTCGTTTCGCGCAGCACCGGCTTTTAATGCAGTTTCGCTCGGGTTTGCATCAGTAACCGGATGCGCAATCACATATTTACTATTATCATTATTTACAATCGATGGGTTTACAAGTGATGGGTTTACAAGTGATGCAGTCGTTGACATTATTTTTTACTAAATATATATATAAACTATATATAATAAATATTAAATTAAAATTTATTTACAGGTATGTCATTTATATTTTGATTCGTAACTTATTTAGAATATTAATATTAATTCATATTATATTACATTATCATACATTTTATAATTAAATAATTTAAATAATAAAAATGAATCCCGCAGAGAGAATTCAGCTTGAAAAAATGATTCAAGTCAACGGCGCCGTCGACAACACCGAAACCATTCGCAATTTAAAGCACAGCGACCGAATCAAAGAAGATGTTTTAACCATGGTGAAACTCAAAAAAGATTATCAGCGTTTGGCACAATCCAATCCCACCCAATTTGATAACATTTGCGTATCTCGATGCTCCTTCCTGTTCAATAACTATACCGACCTTTTTAACCGCTTGAAAAAAGATGAACTCGATCTCAATATCATGGGCCAACTCATCATGCTTCTGAAAATGATCGAAGATGAAAAAATTGATCAGCACGCCGCGTCATTCGAGGTGGGTAAATTGCTGAAATCGATTTACATTGACAGCGCTCTCAAAAAATCACAGCACCTCGACGAAAAACATAAACATCATGGGAATGGCGCTAGTAAACATTTACCCGATAAGAAGCTATCGTGGGCAGAATATAAAAAGACAATGTTGTAATTAAAAATAATATGACCATAAAATATAAAACGATATAAACATATTTTATTTACTTGAAGTAATTAAAATAAATGATTGAATTTGTCATTCTCTCCATACTCACATCATTACAATTCTTTTTCATTGCCCCGCTTCTAATTGGTCACTTGTTTCGTGTTCAAGGTTATAAAATTACAGACCAAACCGAATGCAACACGCTGATAAAAAAACTAAATATAAAACGTTCCACTTTCGTTCAGAACGAAAAACCGTTTGGATTTTTTTATGGAAAGTGGTTCATCGGTTACATATGCTCCCAAGAATCTTCAACGCAGCAAAATAACGGTCAAGTCATGTACATTATAATACGACGCACGCATTTTGAAGCCATAAAAAAGTGTAGTGAAGTTGAAATCAATGCAACCGGAGAACAAATCGATCAAAAAATTATAAAAATACGCGAACGACGTGGAAACCCGTGGTGGTGGGAATATACAGAGCGCCAATACAATGCCACAAAATATTTACAAAAAGAACCTCGAGATTATCAGTCCGAAATTATCAAGGACATGCTTTCCATCGTCGACGGCAAAGCTTCAAAAAGCGGCACGTTTTTCATTTACGGCGAACCGGGAACCGGCAAGTCGTTGCTCACGCTTCTTTTAGCAAAACAAATCGGCGCATATTATTGCGATTCTTGGAAACCCACCGATCCAGGCGACACGTTGTCCCGCGTTTACAGTGCCATCTCTCCCGATGAAGAAAAACCGCTGGTTCTCGTTCTTGAAGAATGCGATAAAATTTTATTCGACGTTCTTGACGGGAAAATCGTGCAGCATAAACACATTCTCGTTCAAGTTCGAGAGAAAAGCGACTGGAATGGAATGCTCGATAAAGTCACGGATTTAGGATTTTACCCGCACACCATCCTCATTCTAACATCAAATGTTTACCTCGACCAAATCAACGAGAGAGATAAATCGCTTTTACGAAAAGGAAGAATCGATAAATCGTATCATATTTCTTTATAGTAATCTATTGTAATCTATAATCTAGTTGTCACTAATGTTATAATGAATAATAAATTTATTTATTATTTATTTTATTTTTTAATTTTTTTTATCATGTGAATATAACATTGCTTGAATGTCAATTCATTATGACTCTATTTTTTACGATGAAAATGCAAATGATAATGCAAATTCTGGGAATGCAAATTCTGGGAATGCAAATGCGCGTATAAAGGAGAGAATGTCTCCGACGGCGCTCGCTTACATCACACGACTAAAACAGCACGTTCAACACAACCCAAATATCGATATTTATTTCTTTGGAAGTGTTACAAATTTCACATTTTTCGAAAATAGTAGCGACGTCGACTGTTGCATCGTTTACCCCGACGAACACGCGAAAAATAAAGTGGTCCAATTCATCACAGAAGATTCGTTACAATTCAATATTAAACGCATTACATTTCAACAAGTAAAATTAAGTCATCCAAAACATGCAGACGAATTCGGGGACGTTTACTGCATTTTTTTTGACGATGAATATGGAAGTAAAATCGACTTCAATCTCGTGCCCAATAAAATAGGACCCATTTTGTCATTACAACATAACACAAATGTCATATTTTTGACCGTGTTATACATTCTGAAATGGCTCTACTATTACGCGCACATTATTTCAAAAGATGCGTTCATCTATATCAAGGCAAAACTTTTTAAAATTTATCACTATGCGTATGACATTTCCGTATTTCGTTCGGAAAAACAGATTATTAAAAACGTACAATAATTATATGATAATTAGGTCCTTACAATCGGTACTGCGCCGGCGTTCTAAGCGATAACGTGCGCGCCATCTCGTCACGATAACAATCAAACGCCAGCGTAAAACTGAAATCATTGCTGAAATCGACCAGCGTTCCGTCGTGATACCTGAATTTCACTTTAATTTTACTCAAACGTTCCAGCGGCGGAAAAAATGTGGTCAAATTCTGTATTAGCCCGTTCCTAGAATCAAAATACTGCGTGTTCGGGCATCCGAGAATCGGTATCTTTGCAAAAAAGGAATTCACCATGCCGTTATACGTGTTGTTCGTTAGTCCGTTTGTATTGTGCGGATACGCCTTCAGTTCGTCCGCTTGGTTGCATTTATCCAGCTCCATATAAAAATTGGTCTCTCCAATCACATTGATTTTATTCGGCGCATTTATAAAGTGACCACCGCTGAGTCCGAGCCAATAATAACTCGTATCTATGATGTTTAAATACGTTAAATTTAGAAAAGATGAGTTTGATTGCGGAAGCGAAGTATATTTTTGTTTTTCAAATCCTAAATAGTATGGAAGCCCCCACTTTCCATCTTGGCACAACGGCGCAGTCGCACCCTTGTTTGAAGCATTCGACAACCAGTATTGCGACCCACCTTGCGAACACTTGACGTCATATTCAATGACCGCATCAAATAGCAGTTCAAATGCATCCGCCTTGTTTCCGAATTGCAACTTTTGCGTCACTTCATTATAGACAACTATAAAATTGGTTGTTCCTGAATAAAAATTTAATTTATTTGTCAACTCGTTCGCAAGTTGTCTTGGCGTATAAAATCCTTCTGTAATCGTCAGTTCGATAGGAGTGCCCGAAGTTCCAACCGAAAATAAAAATTTCGTATTGAAATAGTTGTTTTTAAATGTATAATTATTGGACGGAAAATTACATTCTACAAGACGAATTGTCTCAACATTTAACAGCTGTTGCGGCAACGTAATTTCAAAATGCGCGCGATTTCTCCATTGACACTGGTCTCGATCTTCGGACGAAATGGATACCACTTTACGATCCAACATGTACGTCTGTTGTCTCGCAATCAACGGGTGCTCCGTATTTGTATTGAACATTCTCTTGTTATCTTGTTATCTTTCTTATATACTATAATATATTATATTAGATTATATTAGATTATATTAGATTATATTAGATTATATTAGATTATATTTTACTTTTGTATTACTTTTATATACTTTTTTTCTTTTTTTATCATATTATAAAAATTATATTGGTTTATTTATTACAAAATTTCCACCTTGATAAATATTTGCAAGATTATTTATATCGGTTATTTTATTGTATGAGTTCACCATATTTATAAAAACAGATGAAGATTCTTTGGGTTGAAAATTTATATGATTAACTGATTCATTATTCCACCAAACTATATCATTATTTGAGACACCATATATTACAGTAAAATTAACTACATCAGATGTTAAACATGCAACTATTAAACGTTCGAGATCATCATAACTCAACCATGTATGAAGCATACGCTCGTCTATTGGGTTCTCGCAACATGATCCAATACGTAAACATGCTGTTTCTATTCCATATTTATCATAATATAAACGTGCTAAATTTTCACCATATGCTTTACTAACTCCGTATAAACTATCTGGGCGAAATGGATCTTCGGGTGTTATTATATTATCTCTTTTATAAAATCCCGTGACATGATTAGAACTTGCAAATATAATTCTACGTGTTCCATTTTTTCGAGCCGCTTCATATAAGTTATAAATTCCAACGATATTAGCTTGAAGTATTTCATCAAATGGACGTTCAATAGATATACCTCCAAAATGCAATACACAGTCAACACCTTCAAGTAGGTTATCAACATCATTAGAATTTTTTAAATCAACATTTATGAATTCTTCATTACAATTAGTATCATCAATATTAATAATATCGCTAATTCTTATGTTTTTACAATAATGCTTAATTCGAGGACGCATAATCCGTCCTAATTTACCAGCAGCGCCTGTTATTAGCAAACGCGAATAATAATGTTGTCCATTTTTATTCATATCTTTCTTATCTTATATATTATATTATATATTATATTTTACTTTTTTCTTTTTTCATTTTTCTTTTTTACATTTTTTACATTTTTTACATTTTTTTCTTTTTTTACATTTTTTACATTTTTGATTTATTACGATTAAAAATATAAATTGAAAACTTGAAACCTATTCTTGAAATCATCACGCAACGTTCAATTACAACTACTCGATTACAACCAATAACAACAACAATAACAATGTCCACATCTATCGCTTCCAAAACTTCCGCTCCTCCTTCTACTCAAGCCATGATTCAAGGCCATCTCTTCAATCCAGAGACGGATACGAAATATTCCAAGTGCAAGGTCAATGCAAGCGGAGGTAAGAGTGTCGGAATTTATAACTCTCAGACAGGTCAGTCGCTCTTCGTCGGAACTCCACTCCTCATGACATGGGGACTTCAGGAATACATAGATGAGAAGACCGGCAAGGTTTCATATGAAATGTCGCTTCAGTTTCCCAATGATGATTTCGACAACGACGAGACGCGAACATTCCTCAAGGCGATGGCTGAATTTGAATCCAAGCTCAAAGTGGATGCGCTCACGAATTCAAAAGATTGGTTCGCAAAGCCAAAGATGACTCCTGATGCCGTCGATGCCCTCTTCACTCCGATTCTCAAGTATCCCATGGACAAGGCGACGTGCGAAAAAGATTTGACCAAGAAGCCCACAATGCGAATCAAGGTGCCTTTCTGGCAAGGAAAGTGGGAAGGAGTTGAAATCTATGATGCAGACAGGAACTGCCTCTTCCCTTGCGCTGATCCAAATGTCTCACCGAAGGACATCATCACCAAACTGTCACACATGAAGACAATGATTCAGTGTGGCGGAATCTGGTTTGCAAACGGAAAGTTCGGAGTCACTTGGCGATTTGTTCAGGGCATGATTCAACCTCGCCTTTCTATGCGCGGAAAATGCCACTTGTCACTCACTTCATCTGAATCTTCGGCCGATTCGCAAAAGTCAATTCAAAACGATCATCATGCAGAGGCAGTTCATGAGCAGCAGCAGCAGCAGCAGCAGCAGCAGCAAAAACAACATCAGGTAGAAACTGTCGATTCTGATGATGGCGAAGAAGAAGAGGAAGATGATTCAGCTCCTTCCCGCATACAATCTGCTCCGGTTGTCGCAGCAGTTGTAACTCCTGCTGCTGCTGTCGCTGAAGTTCCAAAGAAGAAGATTGTCAAGAAAGTCGGTGGTGGTGGCGCTTAAAAATCGTGTGTTTATGTGTGTGTGTATTGTGTGTTATAAAAATAAAATTATAAGAAAATAAATACAAGAAAATAAAAAATAAAAAT
>Ga0247722_10001126_pt1 | contig 15111 bp, 31 predicted proteins | sample MSEWelMarce3H_FC_FD_189094 | JGI IMG/M metagenome (GOLD analysis project Ga0247722, IMG submission 189094) | Subsurface sediment microbial communities from gas well in West Virginia, United States - MSEEL Well Study Marcellus 3H_FC | ecosystem: Environmental > Terrestrial > Deep subsurface >... | reverse complement strand
TCCATGCCTTTACCAGCTTTAAATGCTGTTACGCCAAACTTGAGCATTTCCATTAGCAATGGAGTAAGTTCAGGTGCGCCTTGTGCTACTGGCAGGGCTGTTTGCATAAACTGGCTGACTGCGGTTAGGAACTCAACACGATCCTGCTTTTCCTGCTGCTCATCCTGATAAATCATGGAATCGCTAGTTACTTCGATGCGGAAGTTCTTAGCGGGTTCGTCTTTCAGAAGTTGCAACGCTTGTGGGATAAGTGCTTGATCTTGCGGGGATAATTGCATTGCACCGCTAATCTTAACGATGGTGTCATCGGTAAAGTGCTGGCAAATAATCTGCGCTTTGATCTGCAACAAGGCAGTAGCAAAGTTCACTACCTCATGCTGCATAGTCTTTAAACGCCCTGAAGCGTTGTTTGACTTAATAATCTGTGCGCCAAGCGTTTCGTTAGGATCGGTCTGACCACGCTGAATGTCAGCAATGCCCATGATCTCGTAGATTTGCCCTTTAACCTGATCCATAGCCTGGTAAGCCATTTGCAAGCCTTCTGCAATGGGTCGAATATCTACAAGGTTAATAGAGCCTGAAAGTCCACCTTTTTCGCTAAATGCCCCGTAGTTTTTAACTGGTAGCAATGCGTTGTTTTCGCCTTCTGTAAACAAGCGAGCAAGGCTTGGCTCTGCCGCATCGTAAACACCACGCACTTTAAGGGCATGAATAAAGCCATCAATACGGTCTGCAAGGGTGTCCAGCTGTCTTGCTTGATCTTGGTACAGTACAAAGTCAGGTACAGGAATTAGGCTGTCGGTTGTGAGGGTTGAAAACATGGGTTTTGGGCAAGGCCAAAAGTTTTCAAGCTGCAACGGATCGTCACGGGTATCAAGAATCTTACCCATTGACTTGGATAGCCAAAGCACTTGACCTGTGGTTTTGTCCCAAATCTCATAAATCAAGGCTTCTCGTGAACCTTCGGTCATCTTCTCGTTAAATGATTTAGATGTGTCAGGCTTAGTATCTAACGGGATTCTGCCGCCAAGTTCCTCACCAAAGCGTTCTACAAGGGCAGGGCGCTCCATATAAACCTTACGCCATACTGCGGTGACTTCTTCCCATGTACGGGCTACGGTCATACCAAAGTCACGCCAGTAAACATAATCTACTGGGGCGCATTCGTACTCAATACGCTCTTGATCTTCACGGTAAATACCGCCTTCGGTTTCTGCTTCGTCTGTATCTTCGGTAACTTGCAGGCCATCATCAGGCATATCTTCTGCTTCACCACCAGCCATACCGACAATATGTGGCTCATAACGCACCCAAGCTGTACCACGCCCACCCAGTAAACGGTCTTGAACCGCTTGCTTCATTGCGCTGGCATAGTCACCATAATGCTCAATTTCGTACTCCAATGCCCGTTCTAGCATCATTGACGCTACACGACCAATTGGGTCGTTGTCACGGAATCTACGACTTACATCAGGTCTTGGAAGGCGGGCAAATACCGCAGGGGTAATGGTTTGTACATTGCTCCACAGAATATTGAACTTAGCGTTTGGATTGTTGCGGCTGCGGGATTCGTCACGGTATCGTTTAACGATCTTATCGGCACGACCTTCCCATTCCTTAAATGTACGCTCGTACTGGGCGATGCAGTTGTACCAATCTTCGTATGTATGATCCATGTTTATATCCTGCGATTAACTATTTTGGGGGTTTCTTTCCACATCTCGTTCAGGGTTACTTCCGTTTGCCCGACATGAAGTCCTTTAATGTTTGAATCTTTGAGGATAGGGCTGTCCTCATCTTTCCAAACAAGGCTGAGATAGCGGAACGCATCTGCTGAGTGGCTTGTCCAATCGTGTTTCGGGCGATCCCTAAATACTTTTTTATCATCATCCCACTCCCTTTGATATTGGCGCAAACATTCAATGCCTTCTTCACATCTATTATCAAACCAAGCCCTAGTTAATGCAAGCCTTGTTGCCTGTATTCCGTCTTGTAATGACAGATTTGGAACAATTTTTAGGTGTTTTATGTCAATTTTTGCAGCAATTTGCTCAATTATGCTCTTACCACCGCTTGCTAGTGTTTTTGCTCTAGCGTCATGGGGCAGGTAATGGTAACCATATTTGTACCCAAACTCATCTTCTTTTTGTTGCAATAGCATGGTGTAAAACGGTATGGCTTGACCGTTGCTGGAGTGGTGATCGAGTACCCGTATCTCGCCATAAACCACCTGAAACCACCAAATGCTTGTGGAATCGTTAAATCCTAAGTCCCAAGCGGTATGGCATGGGAACATGGGGTCATAGTCCACAGTCGTAATGCGCTCAAGATCGGTAAGCCTACGCATCTCCTGACCATAAAAAGCACCAAGAATGGCAGCTTCAAAGCTACATAGGAACTCTTGCTCGTACTGGTTGTCTGACATGGTGGCTTGTGCATCCATCAATTCAGACTGTGGCAATAAGCCTGACTGGTCGGCTCTTAGCGTCTTGACATACCAATTAGGGTTTTTTTGGGCTTCGTTGTATATGTCGTAAAAAGCATTATGGCCTTTAGGCGTACCAATAAAGGTAGCCCAGCCCTGTCTGTCTGTCAGCAATGGGCGCACAATCTCACCCCAAAGCCTTGGTTTCATGTCGGCATACTCATCTAACACTACGCCATCAAGGTACAAACCACGCAAGGCATCAGGGTTGTCAGCACCAAATAGCCTGATCTTAGCCCCATTGACCAGTTCTACCCATAACTCAGATTGATTGGCTTTAACTATGGCTGGCTCTGCAAACTTGAGCAGGTAATCCCAAGCAATATTCTTAGCCTGTGCATAGTACGGTGCAATATAAGCATACCTGCCGTCAGGCTTCTTTTCCATGACTGCCCTGCGGATTGTGTCGCAGATGGTGGCTACAGTCTTACCAGCCCTGCGATGACAGACTAAGACTGCCCAGCGTTGATCCCGTCTGTGAAAGTCTAAGAACGCATCTCTAGCCTTGTACGGGTATTCGTACCGCTTTACTAACTCTTTCAATCTAAGAACTTATGCTCGTGAATGATCTTGACTGGCTGATCTTCGTCACCAGTATGCTCAGTACGGGCTAACTTAGGCAGGTGGTATTCCATGACACTCTGCAACATACCAAAAGCCTTTTCAGGATTGGGTAAAACAATGAATTTATCATCATCGTTTTTAACGCCTTTAGCGACCTGTTCTAGCCACTCTTGCATTTTGTGGGCGTTACCATCAACGAACTGTGCAATCGCTTCCCTAGCCATTGCTGTGGACTTGTTAGGCACTCCCTTGGGTCTACCCGATCTATTTAGGTTGCCTTCAACAGTTTTCGACACTTTATTACTCATATCTATCTCAAGTGGTTGATTAAGATAAGTTAATTCTACTGCCTTTACTGCTTCCTTGCAACTTACTTGACTTCTTTATCCAAGTCTTTCAATTGATTAGCAAGGGCGGCTCTACGCTCTAAACGCAAACGCTGTTGTTTTTCTAATGTAGATTCTTTGTGCGGTTGCAGCAAAGAGTTTTCAGGTTTGATCTTTTCTTTGGTAAACATTACATATCCTTTACTTTGTCGGCAATCATTTGCCTACGGTTTAGGCGGTCTTGCTGCAACTTTCTTAGGCTACTAGGCTTGCCTGCTGTCATTGTAGGATGTAGCTTTTGCGGCTCTTTGCCGTGCTTTGCTTTGTAGTTGCTGTCTTTGCGCTCGTAATCAGCCATCACATATCCTTCATCTTGTCACGGATCATGTCTTTACGGCTTTGTGGCTTGGCAGTCTTAGCGGCATCTTTAAAGTCTTGTGCGCTGGGTCTGCCTTTATCACCTTTTTTAGCCATCTTTTCGCCTGAACCAGCAGCGATCCTAGCCCTTTTTTGGTGAATATTATGATACAAACCGTCACTCATATTAACAACTCCATCGTTTGCGGGCAGCTTTGCCCCTTTCGCCAGTCCATCCTGCCGACCTTGCACAGAAGCTATCGTGCCTTGGCCCACTAGACTGTGGTGCTTGTAAATTACTGTTGTTCTTGGCGTTGTATGCTTTGCGCCCTGCTGCGGTCATGCCTGCGCCTTCTTCTACTGATTGGTAATGACGGCCTTTGCCCTTAGTTGTCTTGGCAATGGGCTTATCGTGCTTTTCTACTGCGGCACGAATGTCATCCCGTCTACTCATGCTTTTTCTTCAATGTATTTAGCGTAGGCATCTTCTAGCTTGGCTTTGCGATCACCTTTGGCGTTCTCACGCTCAACGCTGAGTGCAATGGCTACGGCTTGTTTTTTAGGTTTGCCAGCTTTCATCTCGGCTTTAATGTTTTTGCCAACTGCTTTGGCTGATCCTGATTTGTCTAACGGCATGATTGTTCCTTAATCAAATGATTTTCTGTACATTAAACTTACACCGCCAGCACCCATCGGTTGCCCCATAAACTGTGTTTTATTGGAGTAATAGCCAGCAGAAATGCTTTGGTCAGGCGTTCCGTAGCTTAAATCTACGCCAGTAACCCTTGCTGGGATGTTGTAACGATTGTCTGCAAAACCCATTCCTGATGCGCCAACGCTTAAATTTGCGTTTTCGCCAACGGGAAAGTTATAACCTAACCTGCCTTGGTACATTGTTCCAGCCTTGCCAATGTCCATAGCCTGACCGCCAACTTGTAAATTCCTTAGAATTTCAGCCAATTTACTGGCTTTTTGGTAGTCGTTTTTGTCCATTATTTTAAGAACTTAAGTTTGTAAGTTGTGGTGTTGATAAGGTCTGCAATCTCATCAATGATGTTTTGCAATTCGCTATCTTGCGGCAGGTCTTGACGAGCTTCTTTTACAAAACTCTGCAAGGATTCTAAGTAGCGAATTGGGTCTTTAGGTTGGTGATATACGCTTGGGAAGCTAGTAAACTTGCCGTATTTGCCCATATAGGATTCGGCAAAAGTGTCGGTCAGATCAACAATGCTGTCGTAGTACTCGGCTAAAGCGATGTGTTTGGCGTAAGAATCAGTAGACCAATGGAAAAAATGGGTATTAGTCGCTGAATGAAGCATTGTAGCTAAGAATAAAGCGCAATTTTCCATACAAATCCTTATGTTATGGGGGTAGTTTCCTCTATTTTATCAAGAATATCAATCATTACAAGACATTTACCGCCTTTAATTATTTCGCCACGCTGTAGAAATAACACATCAATTTGTGAATCATCGTTAAATACGCCAGCACCGTTGCCACCGAGCGAATCCCACAGCGATTTGACACGATTATCCAAATCCTGCCTACGCTTATTAGCAAAATGGATGGTTATGTGCATCTCAATTCGAGCATCGCCCAGCTTGGGTACTCGATACTCCGATACATAGTCGGCAACTTGCTTTTTAAACTCAACCGCTTCTTTGCTCAAATAACGCCTGTAGCCACTACTTTTAATGTAATGGTTTACGCTTGGCGGCAGGGGCAGGTTAAGTACGATCATTTATTTCCGATTCTGCCATATGACAGAAAATGCCACATTCTATTGATTGCTCGGTTGGGTAATCACCAGCGTCTAAAGGCAGTTCTGTAAGCCAAATGCGCTCGCCTTTATGTTTAAGTATTTTTGCCCCGACTGTGCGCTCGATACCTGCCATGCGGTCAAATTGTTCAGGAAAGTCGTGCCGTATCTTATTCCAGTAGCCCAAGCCACCCTTAACGCACCCTATACAGTTGTTGTTTTGGTAGCCTAGCTTATACATTGCTGGCAGTTCAATACCAGCCCGATCAATCATAGCCAAGCAATCTGACTTACCCAGCCCTTTATCTATAAGGATTGACCATAGGTTTACATCGTTGTTAGCGTCTATAAAACGGTCTACTCGGTCTTGTTCTTCTACGGTGTACCCAAATACCTGCCTGTCATTAGGCAATTCAAACGCTTTTCGCATATCTTTTTTAAGGTGTACGGTACAAGGCGCACCACCAATACCGACAATGTACTTGCGTTTTTCAAATACTTCGAAAATGCTGCCATTGTATTTTTCGTTTTTAATGACCTTTATTGGCTGACCGAACCATTTTTCGCAGTCTTTCATAAACCGCAGATTGTCAGGGTGTTCTTCCTTGACATGACAATAAACCACCTCAACAGGCGTTTCGCTTTCAGCAATAGCCAGCTTAGTCGCTACTGCGCTTGCCGCACCGCAAGAAAACCACGAAATAACCCTATTCATCCAAGTAGTTCAAGTGTCTGAGCGAGTAGTGATTCTTCAGTAATGCCATATTCTGCCTCAAATCTTCTACGCCCCATTCCGTGAATACTGGTATTTGACCCCCGATGATGGTATGGGCAGAGCGGGATAACAGGGGCATCACTTCGTCTACCAGTTCTTCTAATGTGATGGAGTTCGCACCCACAATCATCGGTTTCGTACCCAATGTGCCTGCAGAGTATGCACCCCAATCTCGCCACTCGACCATAATGTTCCTTTTTTTGTTTAGGTGTTAAATTTTCTAGCGTCATAAGTTTTACTGTGCTTAATTCTTAAAATTGTAGTTTGGCCTACGCCATACAATTTAGCCAACTTTTTTGATGAACTATTTGAATTTTTTATTTCTTGCGCTTGTTGATTAGTTAATTTTGCATTGCCATTATTTTCACCACCTTGCCATGTTTCATGGTTGCGTTTGTCTAAAGCATTGTTGCTTCTAGTGTCCCAACGCAAGTTAGTTAATTTTGCATCTGCTCTTATTCCGTTGTTGTGGCAGGCTTCCATGCCTTCAGGTGCCTTACCAACAAATGCTTCTAAAACCAGCCTGTGTAAATAAAATTGTTTTCTGTAACCTTTAAAAGTAAGGTTTACTGCTGGATAGCCAACTGTGGAAATAAATGGTTTTATTACATTGCCGCCATAAGTCCTTTTGCCATATAAAGTAACGCCTTCACGGACTTTAGATCGTATGTTTCCTAAATCAGAAACTTCGTAATAATCTTCTAACCCAACAATATTTTTCCAAGATTCCATATAATCCCCTTATGTGGTGATTACATCATATCAGACATTGGCATTGTCTACGCTTCGTTGTTCTAGTTTTTCTGCTGATTCTGCAATATCTACTGCAATTTCCATAATAAGCACTTTGTCGTTTTGGGCAAGTGCGGTTTCATACATCTTTACAAGTGTTTTAAGTATAAGCAGTTCTTCAGCTAAGTTAATCATTTTAAAATCCTGTCTTGGTTGCGGTTTGATACTTCTAAGGTTTGCCAAGTTGCGTGTCTAAGCCTGGCTGCTTCTAATTCCCATTTCAGCTTTTCAGCGTTTTCGGTAGCCGTGCCTATAGCTTTGCATAAGTCTTGGTAATCTTGACTAGCGTAGGCTTCTCGTTCCTGCGCCCCTATGGTCTGTTCGCCTGACTTCTGCATCATTATTGCTTTTAAGCTGCTTTTATAAGTTTCTAGCTGGGCCAACTCACCTTTGGCAGCTGCGTATTTGCCAGCGTTCTCTAAAATAAAGTCTATACATTTGTTTGGATCAATTTCTCTCATCTAATCTTCCTTTAAGTATTTCCCATGCGAGCCTAGCCACTCTTGGTACTTGTGCATTTCCAACGGCTTTAAGTCTGTCCATTTGTCCGGGAAGTCCATTACAAGTTCTGCGTAATCCGGGTCTAAGTATTGTTCGCAATCCTTGCTCGTTCTTATCCACTCCATAGGCATTGATCCTCGGTATTCCGCTGAATTTCGATATCGTTTGCTCGAACATCCGTTTTTCATACTGACCGTTGGTGTTGGCAGCCAGCAACCATATTCGCTTCCTTCGGTGAGGTAATCCGGCATTGTCTGCTCCCAGCACACCCCATTCAGCATCAAACCCCAATTGGGCCAAGTCTGCAAGGACTGTTCCGAGTCCTCTAGAAGTGAGCATTGGGGAGTTTTCCACGAATACGAATTGAGGTCCAACTTCGCCAATAATCCTTGCCATCTCTCGCCACATTCCTGACCGTTCTCCGTCAAGGCCGTCACCTTTTCCTGCGACTGAAATGTCTTGACATGGAAACCCGCCAGATATGACATCAACAATTCCTCGCCACGGCTTTCCGTTAAAGGTTTGAACATCATCCCAAATCGGGAAAGGCGGGAGAAGTCCGTCATTTTGTCTTGCGCACAATACGCTTGCTGGGTACTGTTCCCACTCGACAGCGCAGACGGTTCGCCATCCAAGTAAGTGTCCCCCAAGTATTCCCCCACCAGCGCCTGCGAAAAGAGCCAACTCATTCATTTTCCTAGTTTTCTTTTAATTTCTTGCTTAACTTCGTTTTCAATATCAGGATATTGGGCAAGCAAATGCACGACCACATCCCACCCCCTGCGTTTAGCAACCCCGATATACCAAGACGAAAGGTAATCAAGCCTGTTCTTCCAATTGCTTAATTCTTTGGCTGATCCTTGCCCGCCATTGCTGCCATCCTTCGCCTGCATATGCTTGAACTCCTAATTCTTGTGCTTTAGCTTTGGTTAATTCCTCGCTGGAATACCACGGCAATTCAGGTTTCTTGACCTTTTTGACTTCCATATCCAGTTCATCTTCCCAACGGCCCTGGTTGAGCCAAGTAGCCGGATGGGGAATAAAGTCTTTTTCGGTCTGCTTTAGTTTCCAATATTCAATGTGCGTAGAAAGGGCTAGGAACGCATCTTCTTGTTCTTGATGGGTTAGCCTGTCCCATGACTTCTCAGCAGCCCTGCGCCCCTGTTTGCGAGGATATAGGCTATAAAAATCAGCAAAATTCATTTCTCTTGTGCCTTTTTTAATCGCAATTGAACGGCAATAACCAATATTGTTAAATACATCCCAGCTAACATTCCGTATGCAAATTCCATTATTTATCTTGCGCCTTTTTAGCGTACCTTGGTTCGTTAATTTTTAAAGTACAGGCGGTGCATTTCCACCTGGTAATCTTGCCTGCTTTAATCATCTTGCCGTAGTCTGCTGGGCGCATAACCTCACAGCTTGTACAGTAGCGTTTTTCAGTCATTGCGTATCCAAAAAAGTAGTATTCCAGCCAATACCATCAAAGTTGCGAATATAGCAAATACCCCGATGGCAAAGACAATCATTATCGTTTCAATCATTGCAACACCTTGACGCTTGGCGGGCTTGGGGGTGTCATTGGTACGGTGTATTGGGAAACTCCGATAGCTGCCCCTGACGGTGTTACGATTTGGTTGGGGTAAACCGTCAATGGTTGCCCTACCGTATTGCCTTGCGGGGTTAATACATTGGCCGTATTTCCGTTTTGCTGAATGTAGCCAGTAACTTGGCCTTGTGGGTTTGTAATTACATATGTTTGGGCGTGTGCAGGAACACCATAAGCAAACATTGCACCAATAATTGCACCTAATATGCAAGCACCTAATAAATCTTTCATGTCTATCTCACCTTTAAAGGTAGCCCCCGTAGGGGCTGGTTAATTAATAATTGTGGGGTTTTGCACCAGCTTGTTTGGCTTCTTGTTTAGCGCCAGCAAGCGTTACATAAGTTCTTTCTGAAAGAACGCCCTCATTAATTGCAGCACCAGTAGTAATAATTAAAACCCAACCACCGTTACGACCACGGCCTTTATAAATATGTGCGTACATTTGTTGCTCCTTTTTCTATCTCACTCGTTATTGAGTAACACCAGTTTAGTTAAGATAACTTAACAATGCAACAACTATTTACTTAGTAGTTTCCCTAATGTCGCTAATTTGCAACATCTCAGACCGCCACCAAAATTCACTTGCAATAAAAGCCTTTAAATCAGGGCGTTTTGTGTAGTTGTAGGTTTCAAGCAGATTGTGGTTATTCCACCGATCTAGGCTTTTAGGTAATGGGGTTTCTTGCAAATCTAGGTTTTCAAGCATTTCATTTCTCCATAGAACGACCAACCACCGATGTGGGTTTTATTCTAGTGATGTATGCCGTTGCAAGGCTGTCCAAGTCGGCTAGAACCGATTACTTGGGGGTATCGCAGGTGTCGTCCCTCGCTCCAGTTCATTTTCCAACTGGCCTCTACCCCATCTAGCCCATTTCGCTGGCATTTTGCGACACTCGGTAACCCGTTCGTTTCGCCAGCACAAATGAAAAAAGCTCTATTCAACTGGGCTGGGGCGTGGAAGGATTGACAAAATACAACATAAATTGTGTCATTCCAGCCCATGTGAATAGAGCCTTATATTTCGCCAAGTTTCCACGCCTGACAAAATAAGTATAACAAACTAATCTAACTCAGGCCAAATTAATTTATGGTTGTGTGGAAATAAGGTTTTACGAGTAATTAGCCCGTGCGATTCTTTTTCTAATGTTGCAGCTAGGATCACCAGCTTATCCATTGGTATATCACCGTTCTGCCACATAGATACTGCTGGCACAGATACTCCGACCAGCTTAGATATACGGGTTGGGCCACCAAGTAATTTGATAATTGCTGTTGCATTCATGTAAGGTATCTTAACAAATAAACAACACTTTTGCAAATAAACCCTTGACTATAGGTTTAAGGTATCTTAATATCTAAGTACGGTATGTGCCGTGATAACTACCCAAGCGGGTGAGAAAGAGTAAAAAATGAGTGATTATGACCAGCAGTTAGCAGATCAAGTACAGATGCAGTTTGAACTTGATGAAGTATTCAAAGACCTGGAAGAAGGTGTATTTCTTACCGAGCGTCAAATAGACCTATTACGCCATTGCTGCGGATATGTCGCACCTAAACGCAATAACCATGTAAACCCCGTCATTCGTGACATTGTGAACGACTTTGGTCAAATTTTTGGAGCAAACAAATGATTATTACCGATACGCAAAAAGACTTTAAGATTGCCCCTGCTGGCTTACACATGGCACGGCTTTACTCCATCATTGATTTGGGCCACCAAGCTACAGAATGGGCTGGGGAAACCAAGATCATGCACAAGGTCGTATTTACTTGGGAATTGCATGGTGACGATGATGCAGGTCAGCCACTTAAAACCGATGACGGCAAACCGTTAATTGTATCTAAACGCTATACCGTCAGCCTTGGCGATCAAGCACGACTGCGTCAAGACCTTGAAAGCTGGTCAAACAAGAAAATGACTGCGGAAGATCGCAAGAACTTTGACCTTAAAAACCTGCTAGGTAAGTTCTGCATGGTCAATATTACGCATAGTGAAGATGGTAAATATGCCAACATTAGCGGCATTAGTCCTGTACCGTCTGCCCTGCGTAACGCCCAGCCTGAAGGCATCAACCCCGTTAATCACTTTTGGCTGGCTGAATTTGACCAATCTAAGTACGATTCTTTGCCTAAGTATTACAAAGAAAAGATTGCAGAAAGTAGTGAGTGGCGTGGGCAAAAGCAGCGTGAAGCTGCTGCGCCTAAGATTGAAGATGACAACCTAAACGATATTCCCTTTTAAGGAGCAACAACATGAAAAAATTATTTGTAGGTCTTTGCTTTTCTTTGACAGCTACTTTGGTATATGCCAGCTGCACAACCCATACCATCATGCAAGGCGGTCGCATGGTAACTTGTACAACTTGCTGCTATGGCGGCAATTGCAACACTACCTGCTTCTAAGGCCAAAATGATTGTTAAAGAAAAGGTGACAGAAAATGGTCATTGGTACACAAAAGACGGCACTCCAGCCTATACAACCATCGGCAAAACTGGGGAAAGAGCCACAACGCTTCGTGACGCACGGAAACTCGGACTTTTGCCAAGTGTTACAACAATTAACGGAATGCTATCGAAAGCAGGGCTTGATACATGGAAACAGCAACAAGTCCTCTTAGCAGCACTAACCCTGCCTAGGATGGAAGGCGAACTTGAAACTGATTGGTTAGCCCGTGTCATGCAAGATTCCAAGGCTACGGGTCGTGAGGCTGCGGAACGGGGTACGGCTATTCATGCGGTCATTGAGGCGTATTTTGACCAGGTATATATGCCGGAAAAGCCACCGTACTTGGATGCGATTGATAAAGCCTTGCAGGATGCGTTTGGAAGCCAGCTATGGCTTTCAGAAAAGTCGTTTGGGCATCCGTTAGGGTTTGGTGGCAAATGCGATCTAATGGCTAAACCAGTCAATGGCAAGGGCGAGGGTTTTATAGTTGATTTCAAGACCAAGGAAACCGACCTTGCTAAAGTTGATGTGTACTTTGAGCATGAAATGCAGCTGGCGGCTTACCGTGAGGGCCTAGGCGTTCCAACTGCTAGATGCGCCATAGTGTTTGTCAATGCGCTTACCAATCAGGTAAAACTTATTGAAATTGAGCAGGATCGGCTTCAAAAAGGCTGGGAGTGCTTTGAACATTTGTTGCGTGTTTACCAAATTAAGAACGGAATATAATGGTAGTTCCTTCACGGGAACGGGGGAAAGCAGACACGCTTCACATAAAGGGCTGTGAGTACCCCAACTATTCTTAGGGCGTTAAGCCGCCAAAGTAGGATGCAGTAAGTATGGAATTTTGCGGCTTTCTGCCATACAGCTTGCAACTGCTAAATACTGCCCTGTTGTTTTTATGCAAAATAATCCTTTACAAGTTAAGCAATCTTAATTATTCTGTCATTACTCCATTGGGGAGTGATATAGAAAAGGAATAAAAATGGCTAAGTTAAATAATTATGTAGTTTCCCTATATTGCGGTGACACATACCTGGATGTGTACGGCAGCGTTGATAAAGACGAGCCGGATGTAGGCTACATTGGCGGCATTGACATTGAAGATGTTTGCATAGCCGATACCGAAACCAGCGTACTAGAGATGATTCACGGACTAGGCGGCTGGGCCAAGTTTGAGATTAGCGTTCAAGAAGCCTATGTTTCAAGGAATGACGCATGAAAGACATTATCTTGGGGCTTTTGCTTGGAATAGCGTTCTCAATTTTTTTTTTCGTGGCTAACTATTTGATGGTTGGCAATGCAATATAAGAAGTTTGACCAGCGGCTACATGATGCGTGTGACCCACCTGCTCGTAATGCGGTCGCTGGCTGGCTTAAAACGGTTCACCATGTCGATGCCGTGCCTAACCCTGATAAGTACGCTGTAGACCTCGTTTTAAGCCGTTACGGGCAGCATATTGGATATGGGGAAGTGGAAGTGCGAGATTGGGGTATGGATTTTTGCCCTTACGACACAATCCACATTGCTCAGCGCAAGGAAAAACTGTTCACCAACCCTCGTACTACCATGTATGTGGTGACTAGAAACCTTACCCATGCCTACTGGATCAGGGCCAGCAAGATCAAAGACTGTCCATTAGTTGAAGTACCAAATAAGGCAGTAGCTAATGAGGAGTATTTCTACGATGTACCCACGCATATGTGGAAATTTGTAGATTTACGGGATGTTTTTTAGGCGTAGGGCCTTGTACCCGCTTTATCAATAATCAAAGACTGTCTGCGAGGAGTACTGCCAGCAGTATTAGGCACACTAATATGTGTCCAACGGTCAAATTCTCGAATAATTTGGTCATATCCAATTCCGGATGCAATAACAGCCCTTACGACTTCATCGGGGGTCATGCCTGGTACTCGTATATCTGCTGCACAACCAATCCGATGCTGGCTAGTGTCCTTTGATCCTACCGCATCATTTACCTGTTTGCAACGAAAGGCTGAATTGACCATGATTGGTTTGCCACCTAGAACCGTTTTAACTTCCTCAAGAAACGCAGCCAAGCGCACAAGATTTGCCATTTCAGAAGCATTAGGCGTATTGTCAAACTGGCGATGATCCGTGTGGGTAAGTTCTTCATAAGTAAAATGTTCGCTTAGGTTCATTTTTTCATCATCTCCTGAATCTCTTTGTTTTTGTCTTTGCTGCCTTGGCTTGAACCAAAGTAAAACGATAAGACTTGACCTGCGCTGCTGGTAATAAATCCAAGCGCAAAGATTACCATTTGTTGTTGGTCTACAGGTACATCTTTAAACATCAAGATACCAATAAAGCTAAAGGCTAAAGTAACCGTACCAAGCGCAAGCAAGGGTACTACGGCTTTATCTAACTTGGTAGCGTGTTCGCTTGTGGCTACGGTTGCGTAGGCTTGACGGGCAGAATCACGGTCTGCGGCTTCTAATTTGGCGTACTCAAGGTCTAATTCTTTGAGTTTAAGGGTCATCTCAGGATTGCCTGTAAGGGCTTGGGTTACTCCTTCAACCGTATCGTCAGGTATGCCTAGCTTAGAAGCGATCCAGCCCACAGCAGCACCCCCAGCAGGGCCAGCAACAGCAGTAGCCAAGACAGGAGCAACGCCTTTAAGTAGTCCAAGTAAAGTTTCCATCATTTATCACCCCAAACAATAGCCCACGCTATCCAACCTGCTACTAGTAAGCACATTAACTGCGCCCTGCGAATATTCTTTAAATCACCGTCATACTTCTGTTTTTCTTCTTTTTCCAGCTTTTCTAGTTCATTCTTTATCTTCAAGATTTCAGCCCATTCTTTCTCGCCTAACGCAACATTTTTAAATTGCCGCAAGAACTCGACCTTTAAGGTGTATTCTTCTTGGCTAATTAACTTGCGCTGACGGTATTCAGCTAAAGCCTTGTGTATTGCTAAACGCTGCTTTACTTGTGCTTCTTTTTTAGCCCTAAGTCTATCTTGGGCTAATTGTGTTGCTACATCCGTTCCGTCTTTTTGGAACGCTTCTACTTGTTTAGTTAATGACTTGGCACTTTCCCTAGCTGAATCAAGGCTGTCTGTAAGGGTTTTGACATCCACATTATCTATCGCCAAATAAGTGGATTGCCCAGCCGAATACGGTGCTGATTCCAGCGACAATGGTCATGCCTACCCAAAAACCGCCCCTAGACCGTTCTGCCATGCCTACCAGCTTCTTTAAGTCAGCATCCATGTTGTCTATTTTGCGTTCCATAGAATCAAACTTGCGTTCGTAATCTTCGACCTTTTGCCAAAGTACGCCATATTTGACGGGGTCAATCTCAAAAGCCATATTAACCAACTAACGCTTTTACTTCGTCTTGTGTAAGACCTAATGCGGCTAGTTTAGCTAGTGCAGAAGCCTTAGAAGTTGCTTGCGCTTGTTCTTGTGCAGTTCTTTCCGTTTCAATTTGAACAACTTTGGCTTCTACGGAAGATAAGTCATAAACAATTTCAT
>Ga0247722_10001125_pt1 | contig 15121 bp, 15 predicted proteins | sample MSEWelMarce3H_FC_FD_189094 | JGI IMG/M metagenome (GOLD analysis project Ga0247722, IMG submission 189094) | Subsurface sediment microbial communities from gas well in West Virginia, United States - MSEEL Well Study Marcellus 3H_FC | ecosystem: Environmental > Terrestrial > Deep subsurface >... | reverse complement strand
GTTATATAGATCCTATTACTAAGGTTACTAAATTAAATGATCCTAATAAAACTGTTAGTTATTTAGCTAGAGCTTTTAGGACTCAAGTACCTCAAACTCAAGATGGTAATTATTGCCTAATCATAAATAAATTTTAAGTTAAATTAGGGGGTTAGTAGCCCCCTTTTTTAATGAAAAATAATGTAAGGTCTATTACCTATTGATTAAAATTTGATATATTAATATATATTACATATTTTTAGCTGTTAAATAATTTAGAATGGGTAAATTACAAGGATTTATAAAGCCTATACAGTCTACTACATTACGTATTTGGAGAAGAGAGCGTGATGAGATTGAGTTAGCCTGGGATGGTCAGGATATATTATTATACCAAAATGGTAAATTTCTTCGTAAGATAACTGATACTCCGTCAGTATCTGTAGAAGTATGGGACCCTACTAAAGCATATTTAGCTGGGGATAATTTTGTAAGTTATAAATCTCCTGATTATGATATACTACCGGAAAGTGACCCTTTATCTGAGGAATATATTTATAGGTGTGTGGAAAATACCAGTGCAGGTGAGTCCCCAGAATCACATCCTGATAAATGGCAGAGACAAGGTAAGGTCGGTACAATAGGAGATAATACTATATTTCTATCAGATGTTAGTGGATTAGAAGAAGCTCTTAATGAACGTATTAAATATACTGATTTATCCGATGAGTTTACCGTAAACCCTGATAATAATCAAGTATCTTTAAATATAGATTATATTACTTTATCGGATTTCAGTGGTAAAGGTTATATTCAACCAGACCCTTTACCAGCAGCTAATATAAGACTATCTTCTACTTCTGTGAACATTGCAGAAGGAGGTGCTACTATTGTTACTGTAGTACTTGATAGGGAACCTACAGACGATGTGGTATTATCTGTTATATCGCAAGATACTAATATAGCTACAGTGGTACAGGGTTCTATTACTTTTAATACTGCCAATTATGATACCCCCCAAAATATTCAAATAAATGGCGTTTCAGACGCTAATTCTGTTACAGACAGTACAACTATTACTATAGCTGTAAGCAGCTCAAATGACTCTAATTATACTAATCTAACGTCAAAGTATATTTCAGTTGATGTAGCTGATTTAGATAACGCTGATTATATACTTTCTAAATCTAATACATGTATGTCTATTACAGAAGGTACTTCAGATACTTTTAATGTAAGGTTAGCTACAGAACCAACTAGCAATGTTAATATATCAGTAAGTTCTTCTGATACTGATATAGCTACAGTAGGCAGTAACTCCCTAACTTTCACACCATTAAATTATAGTACTAATCAAACTGTTACAGTTAATGCTATAGAAAATACAGATATAGGGGATAAAAATACCACTATAGTATTAAACCCATCATCCATTGACCCTTCTTACGGTAATTTACCTAATAAATCAGTAGCTATTACTTCTATAGATAATAATTTACAACCTAACGAAGTTAAAATAGGTGATACTATATGGAAGACATCTAATGAAGATTGGAATGATTCTGGTACTGGCATATTCACGCCAAAAGAAGTGGATGGCTCGGACGCGAATATAGCTTCTTTTGGATTGTTGTATTCAGAGGATGCAGTATTTAGATTGTTGGCTGCAAATCCAGGTTATAGATTGCCTACAGAAAGTGACTTTATAGCTTCATTTGGATCTATATATGTTCAAAAGGAAGCAATGGCTGGGTACGAGACTTTATGGTCTACAAAAAATAACCCTGGATTTTGGTACAATCAGAATCAAGATGTTTTTGTTCCTTGGGCAGCTAGTTCATTCGATGATTTGGGGCTAGCCTTAGTACCTGCCGGGTCCTACTTGATACCCAACTCTATTTATAGAGTCTATGCTAGAGCACTGGGGGCTGGTTACTGGGCGTCTACTGGATATATATATCTCACCGTAACTAGTAATGGGTCAACTGCATGGCCGACTGCAAGGTATTTTGAATCTACAAGTTATTCAGGTTCTCCAATTAGTAACTATGCTCTTTCAGTAAGATTAGTAAAAGATATTTAAAATTATGGCAAAATATACAGCACCAATACAACCTCTTATATTGACAGAAGCCGGGGCTAAACCTACAATTCCAAACCCAGCCACAATAATGCCCACGGATAGTAGGTTCAATAAAGAATCTGACTTAATGATAGGTCAGCTTGCCTATAATGTACCAGACGATATTTGGTATTATAGGTCTTATTCTGCTATAAAGGCACTTACTCAAAGTACTGTATTAGAAGTAGAAGATGTAGAAGTATGGCGTTCAGATAAGATATACCAAGCTGGTAACACCTTCGTTAGTTATGTCAATACAGAGTCTAGCGATCCTCAATTCCAGACCCCTGCTATATATAGGTGTATAACAACTACATCAGCTGGGGAATCTCCTGAATCAGCACAAACTAAATGGGAATTACAAGGAACTACTGTGGATAATTCTCAAATAAGTTTCTTAGATCTTATTGATACTCCTACAGACTATACAGGGTTGTCTGGTAAATTTGTAGCAATAAATGACGGAGAGGACGGTCTTAAGTTTGTAGATCCCCCTGAATCAGAAACTATTACATTAGATACTGTTGAAGTTTGGGATGATACTAAAGCGTATACAGCAGGTAACACATTTGTATCATATGTAAATGCAGGTTCTTCAGATCCACAATTTCAAAATGAAGCAATATATCGTTGTGATGTAGATACAACTGCTGGCGAGAGTCCTGAAACTAATCCTGAAAAGTGGGTATATCAAGGTACTCAAGTAGAACTATCTAGTGGTAATACTTCTAATACTGCTGTAGCTGATCTAAATACTTTAAAAGCTCTTACTGGGTATAAGAATACAGATAGTGTGTTTGTGTCATCGGAACAAGCTTGGTATAAATTTGATTCCAGTGATGATTCTGGGACTAGAGCTAATGATTATGATGATACTGATAATCCAGGTAGTTGGATAAAAGTATTTACATTAGACAATTTAGTTGAAACATTAGGTTATAGTAAAGAAGACTCTCTATGGGAGCCGGAGACTTTTTCAGCAGCCACAACCGAACATCCACGGTGGGACGATTCAGGTGATTCTAATATTTACGGAATTGACAATTTTAGGTTTGACGCGCTGCCCGCAGGAACCAGAAACTCAAATCCAAGCTATGCGGGAATAGGTGAATTTTTTGGCATATGGTCTAAAGACAAAAGTCAATTTTATGTCGATTACAATTCTAGTGATTTTTCTATTTTTGATTTTACTGGAGTAGAAACAAATGGCATGTCTATCCGTCTCGTCCGCCCCTACGTCCCCGCTGACGGTGACAAAATAGACGGTAGAATATTATCCGGTACTTTTTCAGACTACGATGGCAACACCTATGACGGTGTAATAATAGGAGACCAGGTTTGGTCAACAACTAACTTGAAGACTACTTCTTACGCTGACGGAACACCAATTCCAACCGGCTATAATGACACAGATTGGTCTAATTTAACAACAGGGGCTTATGCCGTTTACGATCACAATTTAGTTTCAGGCATTGATTCTGAAGCTGAAATGATAGCCGCTTACGGCCTCTTATACAACTGGTATGCGGTTGATAATGCTTTAGGGTTAGCCACGAATGGGACAGTACCCACAGATGCAGAATTTATGCAGCTTACTGATTACATCATTGCCACTTACCCTGAAATTGATAGCACAAATATAGGGGATGCACTGAAAAGTATCAGACAGGTTAACAGCCCTTATCTTGCTGAATCGGATAAATATATTAAGCCTAAATTGGATGAGTTGACAGGGGAACAGAGGTATGTTAAAGCTGATTGGATTTATGGTATAGATGGTCAATTAGATTATGTAACACCTGAGATGTTTGGAGCTGTGGGAGATGGAGTTACAGACGATGCTACTTCATTTCAAAATATGTTTGATAGTTTAAGTATAAACAATCCTAAAAAAGTATATATCCCAGCAAAAGTATATTTAATAAATTCAACTGTTAATCTAACAAAAGTTGATTCCGGTTCTTCCACATTATTAATAGAAGGATATGGGTGTACGCTAAAAACTAACACTTCTAGTGTGCGTATATTCAATAGACAGCCTATTGACCAATCTGAAGCATCAGTAATGGTTAGTTCGTCTATCCAAATAAAAGGTATTAAGTTTATAGGTAGCGGACTAACTGGTCAAATGGGATTATTCTTAGGCGCTACTTATGGAAGTTCTATTAATGACTGTTATTTCGGAAGCTTTGATACAGGGTTAAGAACAGAGTTTGCTTTAATGACAGAGATAAATAATACTTTATTACAGTCATGTTCTAATAGACACGTAGATATAAATTATGGCAGCTCTTGGGGAGGTTCAACTTCCAACAGTCAATCAAATTCAACAACATTAAGGAATGTACGAGTATATAGTTCTACAGGATCGAATTCATGTATTTATATTGAATCTTGCAGCGGAATACACTTAGATAATGTTATATGTGAAGGTGGAAACCCATTGGATAATATATATTTTAATGGAAGAAATAGTACAGTAGTTAAAGAATTTAGTTGTAGAGGTTTGCACTTAGAGAATACACCTTCTAACAGTCACATAACTATAACATCTGTGGGAGGTGGTACATATACTTTTAAAAATATATTTACACAATATCCATCCAAGCTTATTAGTAATTTGGACTCTTCTGGTATAGATATCATCGTAGAAGATGTGCCGTGGATTCCAAGTGGAACTACTCTTGAAGGCTCTGCTCGATGGCTATTTAAAAATTCCGCTGGACTAGCAGCATTTACGACAAATACTGCATTATGGGAAGATGGAATAGCTAGAGGTACATTTATTGGTAACATTGGTATTACAAGAGGCGATGCTACTTTAGCGGGGTACTTTAGCGGATTTAGTTCTTTTAAAACAGTTGTTGGCAGAGATGTTAGATATGATAGTTCTGTAATATCACCTAATATATCTGATTTACGATTAGGCATAAATGGTGCTACTCCATCGACTATATCTTTACCAATTACAATAAATTCGACAGATGTATTAAAATTTGAAGCGACTTATGATGTTACTACAGATGCATATTTCACATTAATAGGAGTTAAATTATAATAACCATGACAGAGCAAGAAATTCAAGAATATATAAGCGAGAACGAACCAACGACTATCAATAAAGATGAAATTGGTCGTTGGTCAGAACGTATTTGGCAATTATAAAATAGTCAAATAGTTGAAACTTACACTTACAAATACACTGTTTCGCAAGTGCAAAATAACGTCCCCCGTGATGCTTTTAAAGTGTCTAAAGTAGAGAGAAAGGAGATAGCAAATGGCTAATATTAAATGGACAGGTATAGAGCAAAAGAAATACGGATTAACTGCAATGTGGTATGTTTCAGCTTATTATGGCAATGATACTGATGTTGATGCTGTTGGGCTTTATGATCCGAGCACTAATCCGACGGGGCATGGAGGGCCGACGAGGCCGTTTGCGACTTATGAAAAATTAGAACAGGAACCTTCTGTATTATCAGGACATTTAGTCGTGTTTGATTCAGCTCTATATTCCTCATCACTACCTATTTCAAAACGGATAAAAGCAGTTGGTGACGGAATTGTTGTTTTTAATAATATTACCTTTAATGGTTACCCTGATGGGTACAATGTGATATTTAGTCAATGCTCAGGAAGTGAAGCTACTAAAGTATATGAAGATTGTATATTTTTATATTCTTCTAATTTTAGAAGTACTGATTTTAAAAAAAATATACTAATTGAGTCAAGTGCTTCAATTTTAGTTAATGTAATTAATTGTTTGATAATAAAAAGCACTTCAAGTAATTTTACGACAGACAATTCGTACAATAATGTTATTATTGACTGCCCAGGTCTATCGATTGGAGCCACTATTCCCAGACCAACAGGAGCGATTACAGACTACTCAATAATAATAGGCACAGTTAAAACATCAACTGCAATCAACGGCAAAACAACAGGAGTAACAATAGAGGATTTCAAAGCCGATGGAAATTATTTTGTAAAATCTTATAGTGAGGTTGATCTATTTGGAAATGTGTCAGGTAGCGGTGCAAGTGTTGCACAAATAAATGAAATATTCAACAATTATTATTCACCTATTTATATTGATGATTGGCAAAATGCAGACTTTACATTAAAACCAACAGCCAATGACCGTGTAAAATTTGGAGGGCTGAATGGTACTTACATAGGTGCAAAACCTGTTGGTTATAGATTTTCAGCTTCGGACTTATGGAACACTCATATTGATTCCGGGAATACTTCAAATCTGGAATATGACATGGTTAATAATGCTATCGTATTGTCAGACGGGTTTGATGTAGGCACATATAGAAGTGTGAGAATATCAATGCTGGAAGCGATCACGGTTGATTTAGTTGCATTTATGGCGAACTTTGTTTACAATATCGAAGGTACTGCCAAACAAGGTGTCGCTAATCAGAGAATTGATACAACCGTAGATTTACAACCAGACAATACGGCGAATCAAAGAGTTGTATATGATTATCGTTTGCAAGTCGCCCCTAACACGGTTGATGCACTTTCTGTATTTAAGGATTATGAATTGAATCGAGAGCCTACAATTGACGCAAGCGGAAACTCACAACTAAATGATCTGTTTGATGACAACACAGAACAGAAACAAGTCGTTCAGGATTTCATCATTGAGTTTACAATCAGACGGGTAATAATAGACTAATATGTACAGTAATAATGTATCAGAATGGGATGGGACAGCCACCCCTTTAAACGAACAAAGGGGGTGGAGAGGTGAGTTGTGGACTGCTTTAGTTGACGGTACGACAACAGAGCCACACCCCGATAATACGGACTGGCAATTAGACACAGAGGTAAGTTTAACCGGAATAACTTTTCAGGTAATACCAGACCCGATTGATTATTTACAAACAAAATTAACGGCTGTTACATTTGAAAAAGAACATACAAATAGACCGCCTGAAGCCTATGTGGGAGGGATAACATTTGAAAAGTTTAGAAATAAACCATATTTAATTGTTAATATACAGTAATTTGACAAGGGCCAGATTATCAAACTTGAAAATAAATGACATGATAACATTTTTCACAATTAAATTACTTCTAATTACAGCAATATTCGCAAAGGCTTGGTTAGATGTAGAAGGAAATAAGAATCAATTAGATCATATAATTACACCCTTATATGAAGTGAGTCTAATATTTGTATCTGTTATTATGCACTACTTTTATTATGCTTCACCGATACTTGCTGAAGGCTATATGGTTATTCCTGCTTATATACTACTTAGATACGCATTCTTTGACTACTTTTGGAATAGAATTGCTGGAGTAGATAAATACCATCTTGATTCTGATGATAATACATGGTTAGATAGACCTAAGATTTGGATGAGAAAGATTGAACGAAATGCACGAATCCCGGTACTTTCAGTGAGTAGGTTTGTTGCGGGATTTTTTGGATTATTAATATAAGTATAATATATAAATTTTTGAACGTGGTATGAATGAACTAATAAAAGCTTTCCCTGAATTTTTCGCATGGTTAATTCCACTACTATTTACAGGAGGCTTAGGTCTATTGATTTATTTTGTAAAAGAGAATATTGCTGTACTTAAAAAACTTAACACAACTGTTAACGGTATATTAATACGTTTTGCAGCACACGAAGAGAGTAATATTAATTTACGAGATAATGTAGAAAAATTAGAGGGGCGGGTGGATAGGCATGATGAAGCAATTGAAGATCTTAAACTAGACGTACATGGTCTAAAAAATAAATACAATTAGTATGATAAGTCATAATGTAAAGGAAGGGACACTTGGTAATTCAGTAATAGTATATGATACTACTACTCTACAGGAGTATAGTGATCTAGGTATAGATATTAATACAGATGTTATATCTATTACTTTTACCATTACTGTAGGAGGTGTAGATTATTCTGAAGATATTACATCTAGTTTAGCTTCATTGCGGGACGGTAATGGGTTAAAGTTAGAATCTTCTACACTGGTGGGTACACAAATCTTAGATGGTGTTTATGAAACTTCTTTAGAAGTGGTGGAAAATTCTACTGGTTCAGAAGTAACACATACATCCGAACTAACCGTTGTATTCTATGATATAATTAAATATAAGGTCATATCTGCTTTAAAAGACACTGACTGGAAGGAATACTTCGGTTGCTATACAAACAAGCTTAAAACGCCTCTAAGGTGCTATAATTGGCTATTGAATTTAGAATATACATCTGAGTTAGGTTTGTACGAAGATTCTGAAAGAATATTAACATCATTAGAAACAATATGTCAATAACTAAAGAATCATTAGAAGTAATTGTAGACAAGTTAAAGAAGCATTCTGCATTAGATACTTCTGTAGAAATAACTTTTTGGGAGGCTTATAATCTATCAGAAGCATATGATAGCTTTTGGTCTAGGCAATACTTAGCACTTTATATTTATCAGCTATCTAATATATTAGATCTGTATGATACTAATGGCTTACCTGAAAATAACTATTTTACAGAGGAAGATGTGCTAAATATTTTTAATAAGTCTAAAGAATTATTGTTCTACTTAACTAAGACACCCTATGAACTTTTATCTTAGATTAACAGGTAGTAAGATAGCAGCTTATTTTGTAATACTATGTAGTGCAATATATGGGTTTGTATACAAAGATGGTACTACAATGATGGCGGGATTTACATTAGGTATAGGTATTTTAGCTAATAAACAATATCAGGATCGTAAGGAGTTTGAAAGAACCAATAATAAATAATTAAATATGAATAAGATGGCAGAAGCAATTATAGCAATATTACTTTTATTTGGGGGTGCTTATGGTGGCTCACAGTATCAGAAAGACAAGTGTAGTGAAGAGTTACAAGAGGTTATAGAAGTTAATAACAGCAGGTTAGACAGTGTTAAATATAATCTACATACCGCAAACTCTAAACTGGATAGTCTTAAATCTTTACCAGCTAAAGTAGATACTATAATTATTACACAACGTGAAATTGTAGAGAAGACTGATACTCTAATACTGTTAAATAAGGATATATTAATGAATACTGATACTATAAAAACTGAGTTGCGTAAACATTTTACTGTCCAAGAATAGTTAAGAATTAATAAATATTTGTAATATTCAAGAAATTATTGTATATTGCGCTAAATTTATATAAATGACATTACAAGAAATTACATATTCAGCATTAGAATTACTTAGGCAAGGACATATAGTAGATGATGAAAGACTTGATTCTAGACTATTAGAAGACTTTGTAGTAACTAAGAGGGCTGAATATCTTAGGTCTGTAATAGATCGTAATTGGGGAGTATCCGAGAATTCTAAACAATTCTTAAGTCTACCTGTAGAATCTTATAATGATGGTAGTTCTACCGTACTAAGGTCTACAGAAAAGGTCCCTAGTTTTCTTAATACTAAAGAAGGTCTCCAGATTACAGATATTACTGGTACAGATACTGCATCCTATATATTCTCATATGTGAATTATAATCACTTTAAATTAGCAGGTAATGGTAAGTTTAATGGTAATATAGTATTTGTCACATATAAAGATGGGTATTTGCTATTTAAGAGCCGAAATAATGCTTTTAAATTAATTAATAGTATAAATGTATCAGGTATATTAGAAGACCCCAGGAAAGCCCCTAATTTTGATAATGAGGTAGATAACTTTCCAATAGATTATGATGGTGTAGAATATATTAAAAAGGCTATTGTGGGTGAAGATTTTAGAATGTTCTTAAGAGGTATAGAAGACGAAGTATCGGATTCAAGTGGAGAGATAATTAAATAATATTTTATGGCCAAAAAGCGTAGGGAGATCACAGCAGGGTTATATGATGCTTATGCATTTTATAAGAAGAAAGCGGGGAGGAATGGTATCAATAGGAAACTATATTCAGATCTATGTCAGGAGTTTAATAAACGTATTTCTGATATGATGATTAGAGATTCCTTAGAATTTAGAATGCCTTATAGATTAGGATTTTTAAGAGTTAAAGCTATTAAGCAGGAGGTTATTATCAAGGATGGTAAAATAGATACCAAGAGGATGCCTATTGATTGGCCTGCATGTAGACAATATTGGAATGAAATATATCCAGATAAGACCTGGGAAGAGATTAAACAGATTCCAGATAAGAAATTAATTGTTCATACTAATGAACATACTGATGGCTATTTAATGAAATGGTATTGGGATCGTAGACAATGTAATATAAAGAATTATTCAGCTTATGTATATAGACCTGTAAAAGGTGGTGTAACTGAAGATGGTTATTACTACGGTAGAAGAGGTTTATCTACATGGGTTAAATCAGATGAAAGAGATAATTACTATTATGGATAAATTAGAAAATATATCAGTTATGGGTAATAATGAATATAAGAAGTGGTCTAAATCAACTGAAAAGGATGGTTGGTGCAAAAAGATCAATGTTGAGGAGATTGAGAATGGTTACTTAGTTTGCCTAGAAGAATACGGCGAAAAAGATGGTAAATACCAAGACAGTTATAAAAAGTATTATTCACAGAGCAATCCTTTAGATGGTATGAAACCTGATGAGGGTGCTAATACTGATGAACTAGAGAAAGCTATTAAGAACTTCTTAGACTATTAATAATGGCATATAACGGTAGATATATAAGTATACATCAAGTAGTTGAAAATGTATTTAGGGATGCTGGTTTTGATAAAGTTGACTGGGAAAGTGCAGTAGCTTGGACTGTTCAGTTGATGGGTAAAATAGGCATAACTTATCAATATATTGAAATAGATACTAATAGTGAAGGGTATAACCCTCCTCCAATATCTGTTGAGAACTATAGAGGTATACTACCTACAGGGTTTGTAAGTATAAAATCAGCTCGTAGGGTACAAATAGACGATTTAGGTAATATAGTTGATTTCAGACCTATGATAGCATCTACCGATGTATATCATCAAACTAATTTAGAAGAAGAGTATAATAATCCTACTGCTTATGATCCGGTAGCTAGAGTTACCAACTTTACCTTAGATGAATATGGGGATTTAGAAGCTGAAGATAACTTTATTCAACAGGATAAAATTAATTACACTAATACATTACCTAATACATATAAGATACAAGGGGATTATATCTTTACAGATTTTAAAGAAGGTAATATAGAGTTAGTATACACAAGTTATCCTATAGATAATGAAGGGTTTCCCATGATTCCTGACGATGAAAAATATATATCTGCATTAGAATATTATATTACATATAAATTAGATTGGAAGAGATGGCGTAGAAATCCAGCGAGTCCGGGACTAAAAGCAGTTGTTAATGATAGTGAACAACAATATTTATTTGCAGTAGCCTCTGCTAGGACTAAAGCACATATACCTTCTGTAGATCAAATGGAATCATTAAAAAATATGTGGTTAAGAAGTATACCTAAACCTAATGAACATTCTAATGGGTTTAAGACTTTAAATATTCAAGAACGTAGGTATAATCAATATCCTAATAAACGACGTTAATAATGACCAAAAGGCATATAAATACATTTTCTGGTGGTATAGACAGGGATACTTCTGTAAATAAGTATGATAATACTCATTATTATGATGCAGAAAACATACGCCCTATTTCTAATAATACTTTTACTAGTGGAGCCATAAGTAATGTAGATGGCTTACTAGAAAAAGCTGATTTAGAAGCTGTTGAATGGATTATTCCTCAATGGTCTACTTCTGATAATGCTACTCTTAGTAATATTACTATTTATAAAGTACTTACTATTAGAGAAAAAATTGTATTATTTGCAGACTTTGATGTGACTATACCGGATTTTTTAACATCAGAACCTGCGTCTGGTATTATTAGCATGGACTTAGTTGAAGAGGGTTTTACTAATTACACATTAGTTAGATACTTACCCGCTTCATTAGGAGGGTCACTGGGCTTTTTTAACTTCAACAAAGAACTTTCGGCAGTTGGTAGGTATGAGAGTTCTTCTAATATAAAAGTATATTGGGCTAATGGAATAGATCCATTAAGAGTTCTCAATATAGTTGATGGAGAAACTCCATTATTAACTTTTTCTAATTTATTAGATCATGTTCCAGATGTAAATTTGAATGGAACTTTTAATTTAGAAGTAGTTTCTGGAGGCTCTTATACATCAGGTGTAGTTCAATATGCTTATCAATTATACAACCCGCAAGGAACTATCACTACAATATCTCCGGTATCTAATCCAGTATTACTATCATCTATTTCAGAAAATGACATAGGGGGTTCTGATATAGGAGTAGATACTAACAAATCTGTACAAGTCAGTATATCTGATTTAGATACTAGATATAGTAGGGTGAGGATATTGGCATTGTTTTATGAGGAATTATTTGGTGAACCTCAAGTTAATGTAATATATGAAGGAATTAATAATGTAGATATTTCTATAATAGATTCTAACAGACCTATAGATACTTTAACTTATGAAGAGTTTTTGACATTTAATAATACCACATATATACCGAATTCTTTAGAGACTAAAAATAATATACTGTTCTCTGCTAATTTAAAAGAAAGTTCTTTTGGTTCTAGTATATTAGAGGACCCTTCTGATTCTAATTATTGGGACAGTAGAGCCTATTCTTTCCCAGAAAACTCCGATACTACCTCTATATATAATGTAGCTTTTGAATCTTCCATAAATGTAACTACTTCTAATTGGAACACAGTACCTTATGACGCAGATGCAACCCCTGTACTTTTAGGGTACAGGCCCGGTGGTAATTTTCGGTCTACATCCTCATCATCATATAATAGGAGGTATAAACCTAACTCTAGTGTATTCGGGGGTGAAGGCCCAAACGTTAAATTTGGATTTTCATTAGTTAGTAGTAAAATAGATAATTACGGTAATTATAGAGGATATGATTTAACTACATATAAACAAAATATAAGCGGGCTCCAGCCTAATGAAATTTATAGAATAGGAATTGTTTTCTATAATAAGAAAGGACAAGTAAGTTTTGTTAGGTGGGTACAAGATATTAGAGTTCCTTTCCCAGAAGAGATAGGCAACACCCCTTTTGTATCTGAGTCAGCGGCCAATAACGCTACTGAAGCTTTTAATATAGTACTAAACGTATCTATAAAGGAAGGCAAGGAGCCTTGGTTGCTAGATGATAGTATCAAAGCTTGGCAAGTCGTTAGGGTTAAAAGGAATTTTGAAGATAGGGAACAAGTTTATAATGGATTATTACTACCAACTGATAAGTTTGGATCTGAGGAATTTTATAGACCCCAGTCTAATGCTAATAGTGTAGATAATACTACCTATAATCTTGGACAACCTCTGAATACTACTGATACTACTTCCGGCTCTACTTCCGATTTATATGAATTAATCTGTCCTGAGTTACTTTTTAATGATAGGGGGTTAGACTTCGATGGAGTAATGATAGTAAATAGAGCTTATGAATATATTTCAGAGGTAGTCTATGATGCTTCTAAATACCATGTATTTTTAAATGCTAAAGCCAAGGAGTCTGTTCCCTGGCCTGAACAAGTTTCAGCTAGTCCTATAATTAGTTATAAAAAAGTAAGTCCAGTGATCTATGATGATGATGGGCTTACAATTATAAATACATTAACAGACACCATTGCCTACAGGAATGAATCTAAACATAATACTTATCCTAATGGTCAGGACGCTGCTAATATTGGAATAGGAGGTACTAAATATATAGTACACTCTGGTGTAATTTCTATACCAGTTGCTTGGTCATCTGCATCTAACTACCGTGCTATAAATGTAGATATTGTTAAGGATACTGAAAAGACCAGGTATGGTGGAGTAACTTATCAAAGTAGATTATTAAATGAATATATTCCTTATGGACAGATAAATAGTACTGAGCATCTCACCGACCAAACCCCTCTTGAGGATTTTAATGGGGATACGTATATAAAGATGTTTAGTTATCTTAGGAATATATTCCAATATGATTATCCTCAAAATTGGGACCTGGATGATGGCTTGCAGGAAATAATAACTTTCCCAATGTATACAAGTATCAATCTAGACTATCGTAATGATAAACTATTGGATTATATTTTCAAAGGGGATACAGTAGCACTAGACAATGATGCTAAAATCAAAACAATGGCTGTACAGGAGACTGTTAACTTTGGTATAGAGTATCAACCAGAATACTATAATGAAGATGTAGGTGACCTATACACCTATAATTCTGTATATAGTAAAGAGAATACAGCTAAGAAGTTTTATCCTAAACCATTTGATTTTGTAGAAGAGGAATTTATTGATACTAAAGTATTAGCTTCTGAGGTTAAAACTAATGGGGAGTACATAGATAGTTGGTCATTGTTAAAACCTGCAAATTTTATAGAGGTGGATCCATCTTATGGTAGTATTACAGATATTAAAAGATTTAAGAACCAATTATATTGTTTTCAAGAAAAGGCTATTTCCTTATTAGCCGTAAATGATCGTAGTCTTATTAATGACGGTTCTGGTATACAGTTAGCATTAGGTACTGGGGGTGTATTAGAGAGATATGATTATATTACAACTACTACCGGATTACAAAGAAAAGGTGCTTTAGTAGATTCTAAACAAGCTCTATATTTTATTGATGAATATAATAAAGAGTTATGGATGTTACAAGGGGCAAATTCGCAAGAATTAAGCCGAATTAAAGGCTTTTCTAGTAAGATTAATAGTTTGATACCAAGTACTAAAATATTGGCTGGATTTGACCCTAATTTTAACGAAATATATTTCAGTTTTGATAATGAAACTTGGGTATTAAACGAGATACTCGGTTCTGTTATAGGAAAATTTAGTGTAAACCCATCTAATTATTTTAATTTAAAGGGTAAATTCTATTCTATCACTAATAATATTCTAAGTGAAAATAACAATCCTAATTCTAAATTAGGAGATAAATCATATATTACATTACTAATTAATCCTAATAGTAATATAATTAATA
>Ga0247722_10001124_pt1 | contig 15121 bp, 14 predicted proteins | sample MSEWelMarce3H_FC_FD_189094 | JGI IMG/M metagenome (GOLD analysis project Ga0247722, IMG submission 189094) | Subsurface sediment microbial communities from gas well in West Virginia, United States - MSEEL Well Study Marcellus 3H_FC | ecosystem: Environmental > Terrestrial > Deep subsurface >... | reverse complement strand
TGGGTATGCAGTTTAAGCCCAGCCTAGCTGATCCACAAAATGCAGGCTAATCAGCGGAAACACTAAAAAGAAACCACAAACCACCAGCATATTGTCCAACATAATAAAACGCCGCCCCAAGCGCCTTGCCCGCTCTGCCCCCGCCATTTTCTTGCCCCTTATGAATGATTTGTGCATATTCTGAGCCGTTAACAGTTATTATAGAAGTCGTTAACTGCTAATATTTAATATGGGTTTTTCTTATGGCTCTTAGCCTTGATGATTTGCAATTACTGCTTGATATCGAGGCCTGTGGCAGCTTTAGTCAAGCGGCAGCACGGCGGGGCTGGTCACAGCCACAGGTAAGCCAGCGCGTAAGCCTGCTAGAGGCTGATTTAGGCACGCAGTTATTTCAACGCCATCGCCGAGGAGCCATTGCCACAGCGGCTTGCCTCGGCTTTTTACCGTCGGTAAAAGAAGCCTTAGCAGCTCTAGAAAGCGGCCGCCAAGCTCTGCAAGGCGCACCGGCCCTGCCCAGAATGCAGTTAGCCTGCATGCCCTCTTTGGCATCGGTGATTTTTGGCCCTATTTTGGTCGCGCTGGCCAAAGCGCCGCTTGAAATACGCTGCAATACCGATCATTCGCCCAATATCATGGAGCAACTTTTAAGCAGTAAAGCCCAGCTAGGCTTTATTTTAAAATGTCCACCTATGGCAGGCATTCAGATGGAGCGTATTTGGCGCTCCTCTATTGTGGCGGTGGTGCACAAACGCCACCCGCTTGCCCGCTCCGGCGTTTTAAGCTTGGCGGATATCGCCAACGAGCAGCTCGCCCCGCAATTTTGGGGGGATGGTTGTGATCAACTTATTAGCCAGCTACGCAGTTATCGCACAGCTAGCGGCCCCATCCACGCCATTCAACCCGCCAGCGCCGCCCGCGAAATGGCGATGGAGCATGGTTTTTTAACTTTTATGCCGGAAGTCGCCGTTAAGCGGGATTTGCGTGAAGGGCGGCTGATCAAACTAGCAATCAGCGATTTACCGGTTTGGGAATGGGAGGTCATGATGGCGTGGCGCAGCGGCAAACGCAGCGATAGCAGCAAGCAGCTCGTCATAGATACCGTTAGGGCGATGGCGGCAGACTGGGCTTAAACTGCATACCCAAAAATAATCACCAACAAAAAACACGAAGAAACCACCTTAAACCTCGGTGTTTGTTCGTGTTTCTTGTGGCCTCACCCGCTGTACCCAGAGCGCGATTACAAATTAACCCGCTCAATTTTATTCAAGCTGCGCCCCAAAAAGCGCTCGCCTACGCTTTGGAATTTAACTGGCACATCGGTCACATAAAAGCGGTATTCCGGCGCAAGATGACTGGGGTTTGCCATACCAGAAGACTGCAATAAATCAGCCGCCTGATCGGCAATGGATAAGGCCGAATCCACCAGTTTCATTCGCCCACCGACCAAATCTAAAAGCAGGGGCTTAATCAGCGGATAGTGAGTACAGCCCAATACCAACGTGTCGATCTTTTCTACGAAAACAGGCTTTAAGTATTCCTGAGCCGTGAGCTTAGTGACCGGATGATCTAACCACCCCTCTTCGACTAGCGGCACAAACAGCGGGCAGGCTTGCGAATACACACGATAACTAGGATTAAGTTGGTGAATTGCTCGGGCATAGGCGTTAGAGTTAATCGTGGCTGGCGTACCAATCACGCCAATACCCCCCGTCCAGCTGACTTCTACCGCATTGCGAGCACCGGCTTCGATCACATCAAGCACCGGCACATTGGAATTGGCACGCACCAAATCGGCCGCTACCGCCGCCATCGTATTACAGGCAATGATCAACATTTTTACCTGCTGATTTTGCAAGAATTGGGCGATCTCTTGAGTGAAATGGGCAATAGTATCCACCGATTTCACCCCGTAAGGCACTCGGGCAGTATCACCAAAATAAATAATATTTTCAAACGGCAGTCTGTCCATGAGGGCGCGCACTACAGTTAAACCGCCAACGCCAGAATCAAACACGCCAATAGGATGAGAAGGAAGAGATGGATTTTGCATGGGGAGGCATTTTACGCCTGAGCGCTGATCAGAGCGAGCTAGATATTTAAGCAATGCAAGTAGCACTCCCCTCTAAGGCAAAAAAACAGCCCGCTATACGCAAAGCGCAGCAGCGGGCTGTTGATCAAAGCGCAAAAAATTAAGCGATTACGTCTTGGTGCATCATTTTTTGCAGCTTTTTGGTTGAAAGCAGCAACAGTGCCGCCGCCGCCATCGCCATCCCTACAAACAGCATAAAGAACTCATAGATACTGCTGATTTGGTAGCCCATAAAGCTTGGAATAGCTTGGCCAGCTTCTGGATAGAAACCAGCCAAAACACCCGCAAACCAGTTAGCTGCAGCGCTAGCCGTAAACCATACCGCCATTAGCAGCGAGGCAAAGCGGGCCGGAGCCAGCTTATTCACAAGTGAGAGGCCAATCGGGGAAAGACACAGCTCACCCATGGTGTGCAGCCAGTACATCGTAACCAGCCACATAATGGATACTTTTACGCCTGGCTCGATGTGTTTTACCGCCATAGCAATCACGATATAACCAAAGCCTAGAAACAACAGACCCCATGCCATTTTAGTGGGTGAGCTAGGCTCTGCGCCGCGCTTGGATAGGAATGTCCAAAGGGATGCCAATACCGGTGCAAAAATCAGCACAAATACAGGGTTAAGTGACTGAAACCATGATGTTGGTACAACAAAGCCCAGTACTTCACGATCTAGCGATTCAGCAGCAAAGAATGTCAGCGATACACCCGCCTGCTCAAATGCCGACCAAAAGAAAATCACGAAAAATGACAATACACCAATCACGATAATACGTTCGATATCAACTTGAGTCAGTGGTGTATCACGCTTAGCCCGCTCTTCTGCACTGATTTTTCCTGGTGCTAAGCCGATTAACTTACCTACTGGATCAACCAAATACTTATCACGGAAAGAGATAAAGATCGCCAAAGAAATCAGCATCCCCACGCCCGCAGTTAAAAAACCCCAGCGGAAATCAGCCGGATTACCCGTGTCGCCCAAAGCACCACAAATCAGCGGAGCCATAAACGAGCCTAAGTTAATCCCCATATAAAAGATGGTATAGGCGGTGTCTTTACGGCTATCGTTTGCCTCGTAAAGCTGGCCAACCATCGTCGAAATATTCGGTTTAAAAAAACCATTACCCGCAATAATAAAACCGAGACCACTGTAAAAAAATGGAATGGCAAGCTTTGCTTCTTGATACCAAGTTCCTGCACAAAACAACAGAAACTGACCAACTGCCATCAATACGCCACCAACAACAATAGAGCGGCGATTACCCCAGAAACGATCAGCGACATAGCCACCGACCAGCGGTGCCAAATACACCAAACCCGTGTATTGCCCATACAGCGCCGAGGTAAAGTGCTTATCAAACGACAGCGCAGAAATCATAAACAGCGCTAATAAAGCACGGTTGCCGTAGTAAGAAAAGCGCTCCCACATTTCAGTGGCGAATAAAAGGTAGAGGCCTTTAGGGTGGCTAGACTGATTTGCCATCTGGGCATCCTTTGTAAGTATGAAGTGTTGTATTGCAACTATTAATACCTTACAAACGTAGCGGTGCGTTACTTAAAAATCCCATTTTTTCTGGGGTAATTTTCACACCGAAGGAACTAAATACGCAAAAACAGAACCAAGGCGACGTAAATAATATGCCTTATTAGTGTATAAATTGCCCGCCATGTCGCATAAATGCTTACTTTCAGCCAGAATCAATTTTCTATACGTAGCAATTTAGGCCAATGCAGAGATAAAGCAGCAAGAGCATCGCTCTTTATGCCATAAGCGTGCTTGATTTAGCGCAGATATTGGCACTTTATGCCGATGATAACCGCATAAATTGCCATAAATTGAGAAAAAAAGGGAATGAAAGGCAAAAAATTGCTAACAGCATAAGCTTGCTTAAAGCAAAAATAGACAATCAATTACTTATAAAACAAAAAATGTATCTAGCTTTACGAAAGCCGTCTTGCTGCAAGAAGAGCGAAGTCACGAAAATTATTAAAACGAAGGGAACGGCTGGCTGCTAGCCAGCCATGCCCTGGATAACGCTGCTACCCTACTAAGCTACGTCATTAATGAAAATGCCCTTCTGCCGCCTTAGCACCCACTTCGCGCTCCTGCACCATCACCGACACCTCTACCGCCCCTGATTTTTTAAACTGAAGCTTCAGCGGAAATTTATCCCCAGCTTTTAACGGCTGTTTTAGGCCAAACATCATCAAGTGATAGCCCATGCCCGGTTTCATCTTGATGGTTTCACCGGCTTTGACTTCTAGCTCATTAATCTGGCGCATTTTCATTACATCACCCTCCATGCTCATAGTGTGCAGCTCAACCCGCTCGGCACGAGCTGTACTAGCCGCAAGCAGCACATCGGCCTCGCCTTTATTTTCAAGCCCAATATAAGCCGCGCCAACATCCTTACCAGGCAGTGTTGGCACTGAAAAAGGATGAACCACCCGGATATCCCCAGCTTTGTATTCATGGGCAAACGCCGAAACAGACAACACGGAAAAAGCGAGTAATAAAGCGATTTTTTTCATTTTTAGAATCCCTGATTTAAAAGTGGAAGATGGTTTTGAAACATGGATAGGAATGTTGGGCTTCGTTTCACTCCGCACCAACTCAGCTCTAACGCAAAAACATGGCAAAAACGCTAGAATGTGCAAAGGCGATGGATATTGCTCACTCTAAAAACATTAAAAAAACGACACCATTTAAGCACTGTTTTTCGCATGGAAACCTAGGGTCTGTTGACGTTTCATTCGCCATTGCGCTGAGCCGGAAAACGGCCAGGCACAAGGCGCATGTAACGAAGGCAATAACGGGTTATTGTCGAGGAGCATAACGCAGTGAATGGCCATTTTCCGGCTCAGCCCTTCGGGTTTAACCCATTTTTGGGGCTGCACGGCGTTAAAAATCGCTCATGGTACTCGTACCATGTCGCCATTTTCTCCTTGTTCAGCCCCAAAACTGGGCCAAACGCAGCCGCGAATGAAACGTCAACAGACCCTAGCAGCCTGTCGGACTTAAGACTGATCTACTACGGAAAAGCCGGATTTGGCCATATTTCACGCATTTTCTCGTTGAATAGCCAGCTATTCGCCTCAAAAACCCACGAAATCTGTCTCAAACCGGTCTTTCCCTCGCTACGATCGCTTAAGTCCGACAGGCTGCTAGTGCTCTCTGGAGCCCCCCCTAGTTCAAAACTTCTCTGCTGTGTGCACTGCATAAATCAGTACAGCCGGTCATTCATTTGCCATTGCAACATAGCCATACGGTTTGATTCGCCATTTATATGAGTCTGATACAGCTCTAGCGCCAACAAATGCGCGGGGTGAGCTTGCCAAGCCAAGCGCACACCCGTTTGCCGTGGCCATTCATCGCTATTGGCGATGCCATTTTTACTGGCAATTTGTGCGGCATTAACGCCGCTTAGCTGATGATGGATAGCCATCTGCTCATGCCTTAGCGCAAGGCTTAGCTCCGTATTGATTGACACACCCCCTTCCAGCGCAAATCCTGCTAATTCGCCCTGATAATTAACCTTAGCCAAGGTACTTTCAAGTTGGCCATCCTGCTTTTGCCAACTTGCAGCCCCGTGCAGCCAAAACTGATCGCCTTGCCAGCGTGCATTGGCGCGCATGAGTAGGGTATCTCCAGCAAAACAATCAATTAGTTGAGCGCAGCCTGTGGCTTGCCCTGCATGGCTATGGCCGGTGTGCGCATCTGAGCCCAAAGAGCGTTTAACCTCCGCCACGTAAGCCGCATGCCCGCTGATATGCCAAGGCCCATCCTGCCACTCCAGCCCTGTACTCCAGAGTGCGCTTTCTGCCCCAGGTAAACCTGCTCCTCTAAATACACCCGCGTGGCCAATCACTGCACTAGTGCCATAGCGCAGCGCTAAGCCATCTTCGTGCCAGTGATCATCTCCCAGTACCGTGTTCAGCCAAAGCTCTGGCAAAGCCCAAGTACTTAAACCGCCACTAGCTAATAGTGGCGACTGCCGTCCTAGCGTCCACTGCGTAGCCCCTGCGTGATAAAAAAAAGCAGCATGATCCACGGCCATACCCTGCTCATGGTCGTCATAAGCCAGCACCACATGGCTACTTAAATCCTGCAGCCAGCGCTGCTGCCAAGCAAGGCCAGAGCCACCGTAGCGCATACCACGCAGGTCTTCTTGGCTGGCGGCCAATACTGGCAGAGCAGATGGCCACGCTGACTCTGCGCTTAAATAGCGAACATTGCTTAAGAGATGAATCTCTGTGGCAGCCCCTTCATCGTCATGCGGCCCGTCGTGCGCCAGCGCGCTATTTGCTGCGGCGAGGATCAGCGAAGCGCTGATCATTAATAAATTTTTCATCGGTCAGAGTCTTTAAAAAGGCGACGATATTGGCTTTGTCTTGCTCGTTTAACTGAATACGAACAATCAAATCACTTTTAAATGGATTAAGACGGCCATCCCCTCTATGCGGGCCGGTTTTAATTTCACGCCCCCCTGCGGCATAAAAATCCAGCGCTTCTTCCAGCGTAGCGATACTGCCATCGTGCATATAGGGGGCGGTTAGCGCCACATTGCGTAAGCTGGGCGCACGAAACATGCCCATATCACGCGGCACACCGCTCAGCTCAAACAAGCCTCGGTTAGGCTCGGGAAAGCCCCCCTTACCATCGATATTGTAAAGACCCGTGTTATGGAACAAAGCCTCAGCCAGGCCAGAACCGGCATGCACCACCTGATCATTAAAATTAAAGCTACCGTGGCAATGAAAGCACTCCGCCTGCTCGCCAAAAAACAGATCTTTACCGCGCAGCTCGGCTGCCGACAGCGCGGCCTTACCTTGCAAATACTGATCATATTTAGAAGCAGCAGAAATCAGCCCACGCTGAAAAGTGGCTATGGCTTTAATAATCTGGCTAAAGCCGATTGGCTCGCCAGGGAAAACCTCAGCAAAGCGCTGCACATAATCACGATCAGCCTGAAAGCGCGCCAATACCGTGGCTTTGTTCTGATCATTGACGCCCATTTCTACTGGATGCTCGGCAAACAAGGGCACTTCCATTTGCCGCTCTAGCGTAACCAATGCCGGATTCGCCCAAGTGTACGTGCTGTGCCAAGCCACATTAGCCAGATTCTGCGCATTACGCGGCGTGTGTTCACCGGTAGAGCCTGTCGCCACAGCGCGGCCATCCGTAAATGCTTTGCCCTGCTCATGACAGGAAGCACAGCTTTGCTGGCCGTTGCCAGACAGCCTTACCTCATAAAACAAGGCTCGGCCGAGCTGAAACTTGGCCTCGCTCATTGGGTTGTCGCTAGGCACTTTTGGAGTAGGGAAATAAAACGGCAGCGCCCATGACCAACTCGCACTCTGGCGAGCCGGATCATCGGTAGAAGTGCCCGACTGCACGCAGCCGCCGAGCACTAACGCTGCCAGCAGGCAGCGTAAAATCATTTCAGTTCAACCTTAAATACTTTAGAGAAACTGCCATCGCCCTTAGGCAGGCCCGCATCCTTCTTACCTGCAGCTGATTCATTCAGATTCAGATCAAGATTATTAAAGATTTGCGCGCATTCCGGATCGGTCGGCCCGCTCATGCAGCCCATCGCCCCACCCGCATCTTGGCTGAGATCCACCCCTTGCAAGAGGCTGGCTAAATCCAGCACCACCCGCTGCTTTGCCACATCAAAGCTGGCAAAACGCAGCGGCAGAATATTTGGATTGCTGCAGCTAAACAAATTGGCATTTACTGCATCAGCCTTGCAGCCCGTTGCGCCTAAGTGAAAGAACCAATTCACGGTTTTGCCGTTAACTGCGGGCACATCCGGATTAAGCTCCAGCTGCACAAAGCGACGCCCCGCCTGCCAGCTCCAGCCCAATGCCATATTATCCAACGGCGAAGGCACCGCCATTGTGTCGCTGTGATTAAGAATCACCTCTTTGCCTGCCGCATCTTTGGCGGTATCAGGTACACCCACTTTAAAGCTAAGCCCCACATACTGGCCGCTTGGCGCAGTACCTGTAACCTGCTGATTTAGCGCTGAGCTGCCGACGCAATTACCCGTTGTATTTTCAAAATCCAGCATCGCCACATTCAGGTATTGCAAGGCATTTTGCGTGAGCGCCAGCGGCACTTCCTGCCCCAAGGCATTGATCAGTTTAATGTCGTGTACATAAAGGCGGGCATCACGCAGCTTGGCCGATGTGGCACGGCTTCCCAGTGCTGGCAATGTGGTATTACATTCCGCCGTTTGCCCACCGGCTTTTAACGCAAACTGCACCGCAACCGCCTGATCTGGCTGTGGGCTAATAGGCGTGGCTGTGGCGCTATCACCACTAGAATTGCAGGCAGACAAAATAAGGCAGGCAAGAATGGCATATAAACGCATGGTTTTCTCCAAACAGCATTAAAAAGCACGCCAGATAAACTGGGTGTAAAAAGGCTGAGCAGATCCATGCAAACGCGCGAGTGTTTAGACAAAAGGCTGAAAAACCTCAGATCCGTAGGCACAGAAACCAATAAGAACAAAATCAAACAGAACAAACCTTAGGTTTTCTCTGTGCGCTTTGTGTTCTTACCACTCACTATATTTACAGAATTTAAGGGGATAGCCCTAGCAGCCTGTCGGACTTAGACGATCGTAGCGAGGGAAAGACCGGTTTGAGACTGATTTCGCGGTTTTTTGAGGCGAATAGCTGGCTATTCAACGAGAAAATGCGTGAAATATGGCCAAATCCGGCTTTTCCGTAGTAGATCAGTCTTAAGTCCGACAGGCTGCTAGGCTCCGTTGACGTTTGTTTCACAGCTGAGTGAGAAACAAACGTCAACGGAGCCTAGCACGCGGATATCAAGAATCTGCTAAGAGAAAACAGGCGGGGCATGGCTCGGGGGGGGATGGGATATATTGCGATGCAGGCGCAGCGGTGGCGCTGCTGGCATGCCAAAACTATGCGGCAACATGGCCACAGCCGCAACCGTTGCCGGTATATCTACTGCCGGAGCCTGAGTCTGATCGGCATGAGCGCAAAGCACGCAAGCAGGGGCTGCCTTAGCTAATACAGATTCAGGTTTGCTACCTGGCAGCTGGCTAAGTTGATATTCAATAATTGGCGTCATCGTGCCGCAAAAAACGCTACTTCTTAAAGCAGACTGCGGCAAAGTAGCATGCAGCAAGGGCATCAGGACGTGCAGCATGATCGCCAAGAAGGCGATACCTATGCTGAGCTGATAGCGGCGTGCTGTCATAAACCAGAAAGTGCGGGGAAAGATCAGATTATATTGGCATAGGCCGCTGGCATCCAAGCAAAATCAGCAGCCACAAGAAAATAAGCCTGAAATCTCGCAGCGCCAAGGGGCCAAGCGTTTATTTTTTCCCATGCCTTAATTCAGACTTAGCCTTATGTACTAGTTTTTTGCATTCAAAATCCGGCAGAGGATTGGCATTGATATGCTTTACATCTGCCTTCATTAAATAAGCCAGCGCCTTGTTTCTGGAGGCCAGCGAATAATCCTCTTTGTTTTCATGGATTTCATCACGAGTTTTCTGAATTAAACTCTCACAATCGGCCAAGACCAGACCACTGGCCATCATTAATGCCATTAATATCGTTTTATACTGCATCACGACTCCTTAAATTAAATCTTATTTGCTACTGAGCATCTTCTCTGCCCAAAAAATACCAGCCACGGTTTTACCATCGGTGATCGATCCATCCAGTACCCCAGCGATCAACTCATCAAGGCTCAGGGAAACACACTCCACAAACTCGCCCTCATCCAGCTGGGCCTGGCCTGCAGTTAAATCCTCGGCAAGATAAAAATGAATTTCTTCATTGGTATAGCTGATGATGGGGTGATGCACGCCCAATTTTTGCCACTTCTGTGCGGTATAACCGGTTTCTTCCAATAGCTCGCGCTTGCCGCAAGCCAGTGCATCTTCACCGGCATCCAGCTTGCCCGCCGGGAACTCCAAATACACGCGATGCATAGGGTAGCGATACTGCCGCTCCATCAGCAGCTTGCCATCGGGCAACACAGGGATAATCATCACGGCACCGGGGTGGATCACATATTCACGCATGGCATGGCTGCCATCAGGCAAGCGCACAGTGTCACGGTTGATATGTAATAAAGCGCCATCAAATACCCGCTCGCTACTAATTTTTTCTTCGATTAAATGTTGATCTTTTTGCATGGATTCCCAGCAGATTGATAATTAAAAATTGCTGTCGGCACAGCGTTAAATGAGTGATCAGAGAATACACAAAAGTGAAAAAATATCTCTGCTGTAGTCCAAACATCGTCATTCCCGAATACTTTTATCGGGAATCCAGCGGCTCTGCAAAATCCCCGATAGAAACACGGGGATAACACAATAATTCAGCTTCTCAGGTGCTGCGGTATATATATGATCTCGTTTTCTATCATTGTTTCAGCATTACTCTAACCATACCGCAACAACAATTACAATTTAACACTGCTGCTATTCCATATTTTACGCGCATATTCGCTGATACTGCGGTCTGATGAAAAGCGCCCCATCCCTGCCACATTAAACAGCGCCTTTTTATGCCATTCCAATGGTTTTAAATACAGGGCGTCTACTTTCCCCTGCACTTTGACATAATCGGCAAAATCAGCCAATAATTGATAATGGTCGCCCCAATTAACCAGTAAATCAAATAACACCCGATATCGCTCCGGCTCATCAGGGCTAAATACGCCCGATGCAATGCTATTTAATACCTCGTGCAAAATAGGATCTGCCTCATAAATAGCCCGTGGATTATAGGATTCTTGCCGCAGGCGTTGTACATCGTCGCTATTATTGCCAAATATAAAAATATTATCCGCCCCCACCGCTTGGCCAATTTCAATATTGGCACCATCTAAAGTACCAATCGTTAACGCGCCATTTAATGCAAACTTCATATTTCCTGTGCCTGATGCCTCGGTGCCTGCGGTAGAAATCTGCTCAGATAAATCAGCCGCAGGAATAATTATTTCAGCAAGGCTAACGCTATAATTAGGAATAAAAACCACTTTAAGCTTATCGCCCACCCTAGTGTCATGATTAATCTTACTACCCACATCATTAATTAAATGAATTAATAATTTAGCTGTTTTATATGCAGATGCCGCTTTACCTGAAAAAATAACTACCCTAGGCACAATTACAGCATCTGGATTTTTTAAAATATACTGATAACGCGCAATCACATGCAATACATTTAACAACTGCCGTTTATATTCATGGATACGTTTTACTTGCACATCAAATAGTGCATCAGGGGATACCACCCCACCCAAATGCGTAGCAATATAACGAACCAAACGTTGTTTATTTTGCCGTTTAGCCGCCATAAAACAATTTATAAAATCTTCATCCTCGGCCCAAGGTTTTAGCTCGGCTAATTCATCTAAATTCACCCGCCAAGTTTTGCCAATTTTATCGTCTATCAAAGCAGCCAGCGGCCGATTTGCCTGAGCTAACCAGCGCCTAGGCGTAATGCCATTAGTTACATTGGTAAAGCGCTCTGGGTAAATACGAGCGAAATCAGCAAAGATGGTCGATTTCATTAATTGTGAATGCAGGGCAGAAACGCCATTCACCTTATGGCTAGCCACTACGGCAATATAAGCCATTCTAATTTTACGCTCGCCCGATTCATCCACTAAAGAAACACGGCTAATCAAAGCATCATCACCAGCAAAACGCTGTTTAACCTCGGCTAAAAATTGCTCATTAATATCAAAAATAATTTTTAAATGTCGGGGCAATAAATGAGCAAACATCTCTACCGGCCATGTTTCCAGCGCTTCGCTCATCAGAGTATGATTCGTATATGAAAAAATCTTTTGCGTATGCCCCCAAGCCGTATCCCAATCCAGATGAAATTCATCCATCAATAATCGCATTAACTCAGGCACCGCTAATACTGGATGCGTGTCATTTAAATGAATTGCAGTTTTATCGCTTAATTGATTAAAATCTTCGTGGGTAAATAGATAGCGATGCAAAATATCTTGCAAAGAAGCTGAAACAAAAAAATATTCCTGTCGTAATCTAAGCTCTTTGCCATGCTGGGTAGAGTCATCAGGGTACAAAACCCTAGAGACATTTTCACTATGATTTTTCTCCTCTACCGCCGCAAAATAATCGCCCTGATTAAACATATGTAAATTAATACTGCGCGATGCCCTAGCCGACCAAAGCCTAAGTGTATTGGTGGCCGTGGTCTGATAGCCGGGAATAATATAATCATAAGCCATCGCCAATACATCTTGCGTATCCAGCCAATGTATCGTATTGCCAGTGGTTTCTATTCGCCCGCCGAATTGCACCACATATTGAGTTTCATCACGGGGGAATTCCCATACATTTAATGCAGACAGCCAAGTATCGGGGGCTTCAACTTGCTGTCCATCAATAATGCGCTGCTTAAACATTCCAAAATCATAGCGTATGCCATAGGCAAAACCTGGCACGCCCATGGTTGCCATTGAATCTAAAAAACACGCGGCCAATCGGCCCAAGCCACCATTCCCCAAAGCCGCATCAGGCTCGTGATCTAAAATCTCATTTAAATCCACCCCCATTTCATCCAGTGCAGCTTTTACTGGCTCAAACAATTCCAAAGCCAATAGCGCATTTGATAAAGCACGGCCAATTAAAAACTCCATCGATAAATAATAAACCCGCTTTAAATCCTGAGAATACTGCGCCCGCGTGGTGCGCATCCAGCGCTCAACTAATCTATCCCTTACCGCCAAAAAAGTCGCATTCAGCCAGTCTTTAGGCTGCGCCACGATAGGGTCCTTACCAATAAAAAAAACCAGCTTATTCGCAATAGCTTGTTTTAAAGCCTCGGTGTCATTACCAGGGGAATCGTATTCAAAAGAAACCGTCATCGGGATAATCCTTTGTTAAAAACACTGACTGCGTTGCTGACATGCCTTATAAACTAATAATGACGCAATGCTTGTTTGGTTAAAGATCTGGGGGGGTGTCCGCACCAAAATCATCACCTTATTTCACCAATCAACTTTTCATACAAAGCCATATACTGCGTGGCCGCGGCGCTCCAGCCAAAATCAGCTTGCATGGCGCTGCGTCTAACTATTTTCCAGTCTTTAGTACGATGCCAAAGGATAAAGGCGCGGCGCAGGGCGCGGCTGAGGCTGGCTGCGTTAAAGTCGTCAAAGACAAAGCCAGTGGCGCTGGCGTCTTCTAGGTTTTCTAGGCTGCAATCGATAACCGTATCGGCAAGGCCGCCGACTCTGCGCACCAAGGGTAGTGCGCCATATTTTAGGGCGTAGAGCTGGGTGAGGCCGCAGGGCTCAAAACGGCTGGGCACGAGTAGCACATCAGCGGCGGCCATGATGCGGTGCGAACAATCTTCGTCATAGCCAATTTGCACGGCAATTTGCGCTGGATTGGCTGCGGCAGCGGCTTTAAAGGCGTCTTCCAAGGCAGCGTCCCCTCCGCCTAAAAGCACAAACTGCCCGCCTCTGGACGTGATTTCATCCAGTGCTGCCAGTACCAGATGCAGGCCTTTTTGCTCGGTAAGGCGGCTAACCACGGCAAACAGCGGTTGATCGCTAGTTTGATCTAAACCCATGCGCGTTTGCATATCTAGCTTGCACTTGGCCTTGCCCTGCATTTTTTCCACGCTATAGTTTGCAGCGATCAGCGGGTCGAGACTCGGATTCCACACCTGATCGTCTACGCCATTCAAGATGCCAGTTAGATCTGCTTTTCTGGTTCTGAGTAGGCCATCAAGTCCGCAGCCTTGCTCATCATGGGTGATTTCGCTGGCGTAGCGAGGGGAAACGGTGGAGATATGATCGCAAAAATACAGCCCTGCTTTCATAAAAGAAATCTTGCCGTGAAACTCGATGCCTTCCAGCGAAAAAAACTCAGGTGGCAATTCCAGACTGGCAAAAGCCGAGGGCGGAAACACCCCCTGATAAGCCAAGTTATGCACCGTAAACACGCTTTTTGCTGGCCGGCCCGCAGCCACTAAGTAAGCTGGCACAAGGCCCGCATGCCAATCGTGAGCATGCACCAGCTCTGCTCGCCAATAAGGATCTAAGCCACTGGCAAGCTGCGCCGCCACCCAGCCCAAGAGGGCAAAACGCAGATGATTATCACTATAAGGCTGCTGGCCCACATCAAGGTAAGGGCTACCGGGGCGATCAAAGCAATGTGGCGCGTCGATGACATACACGGCAATGCCGCTGGCAGTATGCCCAAATAAAATCCTAATTGGCCCCGCCATGCTATTCACGGTAGCGACTTCACCTTCAATATTAAGCCCCGCCAAAATCGCCGGAAAGCCAGGTAAAAGCACGCGCACATCACAGCCCAAATCCCCCAGCGCCAAGGGCAAAGCCCCTGCCACATCGGCCAGCCCGCCGGTTTTTAACAGCGGAAACAACTCGGCACATACATGTAACACGCGCATAAATACCTACCCCTTGCTATTGGTTTTAAAACAAGCTCTACAGACACTGAGCTTTAATAAGCACACAGAAAAAACATAGCGCTAATTAATTACATAAATGCTGATGCTCTACACTGAGGTCGCTAAATATCAATCCACAGAGAGCACGGTGTTTCTCAGAGAAAAGAGCCTACAAATCTTTTTGTGCAAATGCCGTTGGAATTAATAATAGCCATTTAACCAATCCCCATGCATCAGGATAGTTGAGATATTCCCTTTTTAGGATTTCAACTTACTTAGGGGGCTGGTTACTCATCATGTCGCGTATTTCCGAAACTCGTAAAGATGCCATTTTAAGCAAGCTGCTTGCTCCTTAGGTAATCCCCCCACAAAACCAGCTCATTTTTAAGTAGAATTTTCTCGTAGTCTTTAAGGAGCTCTACATGAAAGCAGCACGTTATTCTGACAGTCAGATTATGGCGATTTTAAAGCAAGCGGAAGCCGGTTCAACCGTCCCCGATCTGTGCCGCGAGCACGGCATGAGTTCTGCCTCTTTCTACAAATGGCGCGCTAAGTTTGGCGGCATGGACGTCTCGA
>Ga0247722_10001123_pt1 | contig 15132 bp, 13 predicted proteins | sample MSEWelMarce3H_FC_FD_189094 | JGI IMG/M metagenome (GOLD analysis project Ga0247722, IMG submission 189094) | Subsurface sediment microbial communities from gas well in West Virginia, United States - MSEEL Well Study Marcellus 3H_FC | ecosystem: Environmental > Terrestrial > Deep subsurface >... | reverse complement strand
TCTTTACTCATACCACTACCCCGCAGCAGATGCAGATGCAGATGCAGATGAAGAACTAGACGTTGTTGGTGTAGCAATATGATGAGTAGTAGTAGTAGTAGTAGTAGTAGTAGTAGTAGTGTGAGATAAACGTGCTGAGCGTCTAACAGGTGATAATAAATAAGCAGCAGAAGAAGGGTCAATTACTTCATCACCTAGCAGATGATTATCACTACCATTCTGATGTTGATGGTGGTGACGACTTTTCTTTACTTTTATTGGCTGTAAGGTAATAACAGTACCAACTTCATGATCTGTAGGAATCAGTTCAAATGATAAACAAGAAGAAGCTGCTGCTACTGCTGCTGAAGATGCAGATGCAGATGCAGATGAAGTAGTAGAAGAAGAAGGAGTCATTCTGCGTGTTGTGCGAATGGATGGGAGTGGAGTTTCTTGGCGTTTGCGTTTTGTAGTACTGCTCTTGTTGGTAGTAGCACTGTCTGTAGCTACGAAAGCAGGAACAGGAATAGGTGTAGCAGTAACACTAGCAGCAATTTCCTTCTTATCTTTGTCTTCATCTTCATCTTCATCTTCATTTTCATTCTCATTTTCATGTATCTTGTTCATGATGGGAGTTGCTTCTTTCATGCTAGTTTTGCGTGTTGAGCGAGAAGAGGAAGAAGAAGAGGAGGGATGAGAATATAATACAGTACCAATAGGATTAATTTCACCTTCTTCTACTTCACTCACATCTACACCATCAACTTCTTCTTCTTCTAATGACGCAAACTCACCATTCAAATGATTTATTTTCTTAGGAGTAGTACTAGCATTGTGTTGAATTTGATGATGTTGTTGTTGTTGTTTTTTAGGAATAATTTTTAATTCTTGTGCTAATGCTGGATTTCCAACATAGGCAAAATTACATTGTTCTAATAAATTTGTTAATGTTCGCTCATCAACTTGACTTAAGGGGATGGCTGCTCCTGCTCCTGCTCCTCCTGATGATGCTGATGATGATGCACCTCCACGAAAGTCATGCTCATCCTTTTCTTCACCGTCTTCCCCTTCTTCATCAGTATTTTCATCTACTTTTTCAGGTACTAAATTACTAGTAGAAGAAGACGAAGTACCAGCAGTATGATGGTGTAATCTAGTTGATCTTCTGACTGGTGATACAAATAAATCTGAACCTAATTTACGAGCAAGTTGACCATGGGTACGTACTGTTGCTAACATCAACATACGACCACCACTACTACTACTACTACCACTACTATCTGAACTAGTATTATCATCATGTATATTTGTATGAAGAGAAGAAGCAGCAGAAGCAGAAGCAGCAGCAGTAGAAGTAGGTGTTGTAGTATTTGAAGCAGCAGACGCAGTAGAAGAGGAAGTTGGTGTTTTTTTAGGCGTTTGACGAGATTTAGAAACATGGCCTAGACGTTGAGCGGAATGAGGTGTACGAAGAGCAGGAGCAGTAGCAGTAGAGGAGGAGGAAGAAGAGAATGGGGATGCAGGTGTATGAGAAGAATGGACATTGTCATTCTCTTCATTACTAGTAGGTGTGTGCTGCTCAGCAATAACAACTAAGCGCTCAGCTGCACCTCTAATACCGATTTTCTTGGGTGTTTTATTATTACTAGCAGTAGTAGTATTTAATGCTGTCATTTTTCCAGCAGTCTGTTGCTGTTGTTGTTGTTGTTGTGTGGTAATATTGTTATCATTATTACCGTCATGATTGTCTGTTTTTAAAGGAGAGAATAAATCAGCATCTGCTAGACCCGTGCTACTACTAAATGTCTCTGCTTGTAAGACTAGTGCTTCATTCTCATTCTGATTAGCAGTAGTAGTAGTCTGACTAGGCATGAAACGCGATTGTGGCATGGGTGTTGACAGACCTGGAATGACTTCACCTTCATCGAATAATAAACTACTAGGACCAGTAGTGCTAGTAGTGGCAGTACTAGTACTAGTAGTAGTAGTAGTAGTAGTAGTAGTAGTGGTAGAGGTATCTTCCATGTTTGTTTGAGGGAATGAAAGAGGAGAAGCTAATTCTTCATTACTCTGATATAATTCAATATCATCCATACTAGTACCATTACTATTACTATCAGCAGCACTACTAACTACAGCAACATCAACATCAGCATCAGCATCAGCAGTATCAGTATCAGTATCAGTAAATAATTGACGGATGACTTGAGGTGATTTGTTTTCCCCATCATTACTACTAGTCTCAGTATCAGTACTAGTAGTAGTAGTAATAGTAGCTTGATGACTTGAAGTAGAAAGAGGAGGAGAAGTAGACACACGTCTTGCTAGTAATTTAGCACGCATAGCTGATGAAATAGGAGTCATATTGGTATTATTATTAGTAGTATTGCTTGTTTTATTCTGCTTCAAATCATTGCACGTCTCTACTGGGGATAGATTACTTGCTAATAATAACTTGCGTATTTTATCAGTGTGAGGTGTTGCATGTAATTGAGTCTTGGAAGTCGTACTAGTACTAGTACTAGTAGAAGAAGATGAAGGTGTAGTTGTCTCTGCATTGTTGTCTCTAATTGTTTCAACTGTTTCTGCTGCTTCTCCTTCTGCTTCTGCTTCTGTTGTTGTTGTTGTTGTTGTTTGTAATCCTAATAAACGAGATCGAATAGCATATGTACGTGGTGTATTAGTAGCAGAGATAGTTGAAGCAGGAGCAGGAGCAGGAATAGAAGCAGTAGCAAGAGAATCAGTGGTAGCTTGTCTCACTTCAACAACAACATCATTTGTCATATTATTCGCAGAAGGTGCTGATGATGCTAAAGAAGAAGAAGAAGAAGAAGAAGAGGCAGCAGAGCAATTTGATAATGCTAAAGGTGAGAAATGTAATAATTCACCAACTAATGTTTGTGATTGTTGTTGTTGTTTGCCTTGATGAATGATCTGATTCTTTTCTTCTTCCTCTTCTTCTTCTTCTTCTGATAATGTGACAGAGATATCTAAATCTTCTTCTTCTTCTTCTTGCACCGTTTCTTCTTCATTATTCGCAGATGGGATGAGAGATTTTAAAATGTCTCTAGTGTCTTTTTCATCCAGGCCTGTGGAAATATGAGCAAGACGACACATGAACGCTGTGAAACCTGCGTCTAAGTCACTGAGAAAATGTAAGGGTAATTTAATAGCACGAGTACTATTTGCAGTAGCAGCAGTAGTGTTCGTATGTTCTAATGCAAATTTGCGAGCTTCATCAAAGATAGTAATAGCAATTTCAGGTTGACCTAATTTCTCTTTAATATATGCACGTAATATCCAGGTAGCAGCTGACTTCATTAAAGCGAGCTGAAAAGGGGTCATCTCAGCAACAGTAGAAGAAGAAGAGGAGGAGGATGATGATGATGAAGGAGATGGTAATGCTGTTGCTGCTGCTGAGACAGAGACAGAAGCTAATGCCGTTTCTAATTCACGATCAGCAGTGCGCCATAAATTACGTGCTAAATTAGACTGTAAACGAGAGAGAAAAGTAGTGAGTGAGCTAGTATATAATTTACGTAATGGAGTAGACACAGAAGGAGAAGATGGAATACTCACACTTGACGATGAAGCAGTAGATGGTGTGGTAGGTGTGGTAGGTGCACTAGTTGATGTTAATGATTTCTTCACTTCTAATGCTTTCATTTTATTCTGCTCTTTTAATTTCTCACGTGATAAAGCTGGTGTTTTTTGTATGCCACGTTGAAGCTTCCATTGCTCTAAACGAGCAGCTAAGGATGCAGTAGCAGTAATGGCGGAAACAGAAGAAGGTGTTTGTGCAGCGATAGTTCCTTCAGCTGCTTCTGCTTCTTGTTGTTGAGCAAGATGACGAGTAGAAGCAGTAGGAGGTGTTTGTAGACCAACATCAGAAGTGAAAGTGTGAGAAGATGAATTATTACCACCTTCTTTTTCTTTTTCTTTCTCTTCCTCCTTGTCGTCATCTTCTTCTTCAATGACATCTTGACGTTTTCTCGGTGTTTTTTTTGCTGAGAGCTGTTCTTGTAATGATTGTACTGATGATTCAATGGATGATAGTTCTTTTTCTGCATTTGAGAGAAATGACTGTGTTTTAGAAGGTGTCGTCATTTTCATAGGTGTTAATATATGCTGGATGGTGATATCATCCATGGCATCATCTGTTAGTGATAATGGAGCAGCATCTATTGAATCTGAACTAGTAGAAGGAGAAGTGAAAACTGCTGATTCAACAAGGACATTTTCTTTCTCCAGAACAGACTTAACTGTTGAAGATTTAATGTGAGTAGTAGTTTTACCAGTAGTTGTAGTTGATGATACTGCTGCTGCTGTTTTCTTTTTAGTAGTGATATCAACTCCATTTGATTTATTCCCATATGTGTCTTTGAATAAAGTTGGTTTATCATTTTTATTTTGAAACATTGGTGTAATGGATGGACGACCTCGCTTTGGAAGAAGTTTACTATCAACTTCCTTGTCTTTGTCTCTAAGTGTGGATGATAGACGAGTAGCTGTAGGTTGAGTATTAGCAAGTGAACTTGAACCTAATACTTTACGTACAGTGGTAGCAGCATGAGTAGTTGTAGCTGCAGTTGTTTTACTAGTGATAGTTGATTTGGATGCAGTAGCGACAGGATTTGTCACATTATTTTCCTTTGCTTTAAGAGAAGTAGTAGCAGTGTTATGAGTTTGCTGTTGTTGTTGTTGTTGTTGTTGTTGTTGTTGTGCTTTCATTTGTTTCCATAGTTTTAAACGTTCATTCATTGATAAATGCTTGTGAGCATCTAAAAAGGAGTCACGTTCACGACTGGAAGGAAGTACAGATGACATGAGGGTGGAAATTCAAAAGAAGAAAATACAGAGAGAGATGAAAAAAAGAAAGAACGAGAGAAAAACTTACTCAAATGAAATACTAAGATATAATAAGCAATAGAGATATAAAAATGTACTTGACAAGCCACACAGATTGTCACTTGCTTGTGAAGTTGTTACAGAATGTCTTGTGCACTGTGCCACTGACTGACTGAAGGAGTGAAGGAGGGAGTGAAGGAGTGAGTGAAGGAGTGAAGGAGCGAGTGACCCAACTTTTCAACGGACACAACACACAACACAACGCAGAGAGACCAACGACTCTTTTAAAAGTTCGAGGGGTAGTGGAAACCTGTTCACTACCCCTCTGTTGCTCATGAACGTCGTGGCACAAGTTGAGTATGTGACAGTGACAGTGACAACAAAGTGACAGCAGCTGCAGAGTGCAGACCTGAAGGGAGTGACAGAGATTTCTCCCTCGCTGACCATAGATAGACACACATGTATGTATATAGATAGGTACAAGCAAGTCAACTTGTATTATTTACAGTATTATCATTACCATCTACTATCTTTTTTCTGACATTATCAATATTAGAGTGAATAATAAATACCTTTAACTCTCTCCTCTTTTTTGTTTTGTTTCATCATGAGAGTTTTATTATCTCTGTTAGTGTTGTTGAGTTTATTCGCTGTCTCTGTTCAAGCATGGGCTCCTACAAATTCTCGTGCATTTTATTTAGGTGATCGTCCTCATTTACATCGTCTATTACAAACTTCTCGTACTAGTAAAGGGTGGGGTAGTGCAGAATCTACATCTGATGCTATTAGTGTCTACAAAGCTATTAGTACTGCTGTACCAGATGCTGCTGGATTATGTAAACCACTAGAACATTCCTTCACAGAAGCCATCAAAGAAAAAAATCTTGTCAATACTCACTACTGGGGAGCTTCATTAGTAGATATTGGATGTGTGGTTCCATCTACAGTCACTGCTGATTTAAAGCCATTATTACAAAGTGGCTTACATAGTAATGTATTAAATGATGTGTATCATGCTTCATCACTCATTTTTTCATTACTAGACAAGAAAAAGTTAGTACAAGCAAGTGACTTTGACTTTACTCGTGTCAGTGCAACTCTGCTGGAATTACTAGATGAAGATGGAAGCTTTAGATCTGGTCCTCAAGATGATGAAGGAAGTGCTTATCATGCTGGTCTTGCATTACAAATTGCTGGTAAACTAGCAAATAAAGTCACTGCTCAGGCAGATAAACAGAAAGATCTTGTACGTAAACTCACTAGTAAAGTACCTGCTATCTTAGCATTAGGTCTCAAGGAAAAAGTTGTCGATTTCTCATTTGGAGCTCCTAGTCATGTTTCACCTTTAGAAGCAGTTGCTTCAGTCGTTGAAGGTATCCAAGCATTATCACTTGCTGCTGACAAATTAGACATCAAAGAAGTGAGTAAATATATACAGAACAATACTGACACAGACAACAACAGCAACAAACATCTTAGTACGCAATATTGGTTTCCTTCTGTCCTGTGCATCTTTCTCATGGTTTTCTTCTTTCCATGTCTCTGTTTCTTCTTTTCCTGAACATTCTTTTCAAACAATTTGCTTCATCATGTCATCTCTCCTTTGTCTGTCTCTTCTTCCCTTTTCCGTTCTTTTTCCTTTTGATCTTTCTTTAACATCACATCACAGGAACAATTTGATCGTATTGTTTCTTATGTTTTACAATTTAAGAATGTTCCTGATGTCGAAGATGGTGCTGCTTTATTATCCTCTTTATCATTTTTCTCCAACAACAACATCTATGTTCCTTTAGTTGTCACTATTGCTGAGCTTACTCGCAGTAGAATTAGAGTTGGTGTCACCAATGTCTTAGGTGAATATGCTACTAAAGTGTCTGCTACTTTATATTCTTTTCAACTCCGCTCTGAATCTTCTCCTCTCTTGAAGAATCTTCCTTTACGTCCTTTCAAGACTGATGCTACAAACACTGAATACTTCATGGAAGATAATTATACTTTACTCAAGGCTGTACCAGGTTGGTATGATTTGAAGGTCAAAGTGGTCCCTGAAAAGGGTGAAAACAACAAGTATGGTAAAGATACTCGCTTTCAACCTACTACTCAAACTGTTGGAGGTAGAATTGATGCTGATATCAATGGTCTCACTGGTGAATTCGCTCTCACTGATTCTGCTAAAGTTCCTGCTTCTTCTGAAATCACCTCGTAAGTACAACAACATCAACGCAACACAGAATCGTGTTGTCTTGTTCACTTCAGCAAAGTACTTGATGTCTGTCTTTTCATCAGATCTGCAGTCTCTTACCTCACATCTTTCTCTTGAAAGAAAACACCTTTTTCTCTCTCTTCTCCCGTTTCTTCTCTGGTTCTTTACCATTTGCCTCTGTGATTTTTATTTTTCTCTTTTTATTTTTTAGTGTCAACTGGCCTGCTGATTTAACAACCCCCTTAAAGGCTGATTCTAGCAAATTTTTACACATCCGTTTAACTTTTCCTATGTTCAAACCTTCTCAAGTGTTCTTACACTTCAGTGAAGTTGCTACTCCTGTCTTTTCTGGCAAGAATGCTTTATTTGTCATCAAGCGTAATGAAAAGTCTACTGAAGGTGAATATATCTTACGCTTAAACTTAGGTAGCACTGAATTTTTAGAAAGTCTTGGTAAAGGTGGTGAATACTCTTTACATATCCAAGCTTCTGATCCTTTATTACCTTATTCCTTAACTTGGAGCTTTGGAACTATCACTGTTGACTTATCTGAAACTTATGATCCTGCTGGTGAAGTTGCTAAGAATTTCTTACCTAAGCCAGAAATTCATCATACTTTCCGTGCACCTGACTCTCGTTCACCTGTCATCATTGCTTTAGTCTTCTCTGCTTTGATTGCTGTTCCTTTTGTTGGTTTATTATTATTCACTGTCTTACCTGCTCTTACTCGTTTATCATTACCTACTAATCCTTCTGAGTTCTTAGCTGCTTTCTTATTTCAATGTTCTATCGCCGCTATCTTAGCTCTCTATGTATTATACTGGTTATCATTAAGCATCTTCCAAGCTTTAGCTGCTTTAGCTGTCTTAGGTTTAGTTGCCTCTGTCACTGGTACCACAGCTCTGAGATCTTTACATTTAAGACACTCAGTTGTCCAGAAGAAAGATTAAATCCAAAGTGATATAAACTATCCCCCAATGGATTCTATCTCCACTCCAATAAAACGAAGTTATTTCGTGAAGTAGAATTCTAGTGCAACTAGTTTTTGTTTGTAGTTGTACTAAGCTGTTTGTCCATCTGTGCCTCACCACGCGTGTTTACTATTCGTTAAATCATATTAATATTGCTGTTTTTTTCTTCTTCTTCTGTATCCTCTTGGCTTGTGTTCTTGTTCTCTTATTTTTCATTTCTTTTTTACTCAACGTTTACTCACTCTCAAGATTCTGTATCTTTTGGCGAGTCCATTTCCTGAAAAACTATTTATTATTCTCTCTTCATCTTTCCCATACAATTCTTTTTAAAGATACAATTTGAAAACAAATTCCGTTTCCATGTGCGTCTTCCCTCAAAAAGATATATATAGTGTGCTAAGAAAAGTGAAGTGAAAAGTGAAGAAGAAAGAAGTAATTATACTAAAAAATAAAGTATTAATTAATGTATTTAACCAACAAGAGTGCAGTGAAAATCAAATGTACAGTCCAGGCTCATATAAATGAGGGAGAATACAAAAGAACAAATTCCATCCCCACAACAATGGAGATAGTTAATTGTCGAATTTCCAAAGCAACTAAGTACATCTGGGAACAAACCAAAACACATATGAGAAGAAATCTACCTACTTCCAGTTTAGAGAATAATATAGTCGATCTGTTTCATACAGTGACGTTGACAATTAGTTTATAAATAATGCATGTCAAAGCTTATTTAAGGCTTTTCATAGATGTGTTGGTTTTGGGTAGCTTGCCATGAGGTGATTTCAGAGTCCTTGAACCAGAAAGCAATTTCATGCTTAGCACCTTCAGGACCATCAGAACCATGGATGATGTTACGACCAACATCGATGGAGTAGTCACCACGGATAGAACCAGCAGGGCTGCGAGCAGGATCAGTTTCACCTAAGAGTCTTCTACCAGTTAAGATAGCACCCTTACCTTCCCAGATCATGGCAACAATAGGACCAGATGAAAAGAAAGAAGTTAATCCCTTGAAGAAAGGCTTAGTCCTAATACAGAGCAGAGGAAGAGAAACAAGCAGAGAAGCAAATATACAGACAGAAAACAATGTGAGGAAACAAACAGATAAAGACACAACAGTGAGAGACCATCGCGGGCAGATGACGAACTAGCACCAAAGAATTGAAATTAATTCGCCATTGATAGATGAATAGATCAGTTGCATCAAACAAGTTATTCAAAGAAAATGGAGCGTGATTATCTAGTATGCTGTTCAATCCACTTACTTGAGATCATCATAGTGACCTTCAGCTTGTTCCTTTGAAGGCCAGATGAGCTTCATGGCAACTAAAGTGAAACCCTTTTCTTCAAAACGTTGAATAATCTTACCGATTAAACCACGTTGAACACCATCAGGCTTAACTAGTACACAGAAACAAAAAATGAAGATGAAACAATAACAACAACAAAAAGAACAGGAGAAGAACAGAAAGAAAAAAAAGAAGAGAAGGCAACCACATCAACGAAATCGACAAACAGAATGAGAAGAAGAAACAAAGTAATACAAGAAAAAAAAAGAAAAAAGAGGGGTCGTGATCACAAGGCCTGCTCATTTCTATTCTCACGTTTCTCCATCCATATCTCTTCATCTAATTAATGCCATGTTATGTGTGTGACCTGTGTCTGTCTGTGTGTGTGACCAGTGTAATACTTACTAGCAATGAAAGTACGTTCATAGTTGGTACCTGGTAAACCTTCAGCAGGAAGTTTAGCAGCAGCAGTATGAGCAACATTAGCATTAGCTTCAATTTCATCACTAACAGATTGACGATATTCTTTTTCTTTATCAGATAAGATTTTAATACCTAATGCTAAGCCACCTAAACCAATGACAGTTGAACGAGCCACACCGAAGAAATCTGATCTAGTATAACCACCAGATGCAAATGTACGACGACCAGCACTGGCACGAACAGTGCTACTTAAACGACTAGCACGTTGAGCTAAACGACCAAACATGATGACAAGATGAGATAGAAAGAGTAACAAGAAAGAAATAACTCAAATGTGACGATAACAAGAGTGTGAAGGCGACGACGCTGGTGTGCATCTGGGGCACTAGCCAGAGACACAGTGAGATCTTCGGTGATCTTTAATTAACGAATCAGAGACTAGCTCACTCTAGATGCAGCTAGACATTGGATGAGTCTGCACTTGAACTATATCATCTACTGTCTATTGTACATGGAACACAAGTGAAATAGAATGACTACCCCCCATTGAATGTTGTGAGGGGTATGTTGAAAATTGCGCATTGTCTGTCCAAGGAGAGTTGAGCAAGGAACGAATGATGTTGGAATAATATTCATTTTATTTAAATATCTTTCTCTTTCTCTTTCTCTTTCTCTTTCTCTTTCTCTTTCTCTTTCTCTTTCTCTTTATCTTTATCAGTCCATTTCATATACATCTATCATCTTCATCATCATCATCATCATGAAAAGAAAACATTCACAATCTTTGACTCCTAATCAGACGAATAGTCGTAGTAATTATAACACTACTAGTAGTAATAGTAGTAGTAGCACTTCTTCTTTATCACTTCCACCTGTGTTAGGATCAGCTGCTTCATGGGCACAATTATATTCTCCACTTCCTTCATTTCTCACACCACCCACCACTTCAACTGCTCCTCCTACTCTTGCAACTACTGCTGCTACTACTGCTGCTGCTGCTCAACATGCCCTGTCTAGCAGTGGTATTAAAACACCAGGTAAACATGGATATATTCCATCATTCATCGCACAATTAATTCCAAACACAAACTCATTTGTAACAAATTATAACTCAAAATTAGCAGGAAAACATATTATGCTTGATAATATCAAAACAAGTAATAATAATCAGTCGAATAGTAATACTGCTAATAATAATAATACTAGTGCATTAGCTACTACTCCAGCTTCAAAGAAAATACAAGTAGCACCATTTAATTTATCTAGTGTCATGTCTTCTACTCAAAGACGCAAATTAGGTCTAGCATTCAATCAAGTCACAAACAAAGAACAAAAAAGAAACAAGAAAAAATCTACTTTGAAAACTATTCGTCAAGTATTTGCTAATGAATTGAAACAACAACAACAACAACAACAACAACAACAACAACAACAACAACAACAACAACAACAACAACAACAACAACAACAAACGAATAATCATCCTCAGCAGACCTCAGACGATCAACAACCAAGTAAAAAACAAAAAATCAACACATTATCGACTAATCTCCCATCCTCATCCTCATCCTCATCCTCATCCTCTTCTTCATCTACTTCCTCATCGTCTTCCTCAAGTAATCTATTGAACCTTATCATTCAGACTAAATTAACTTTTTCTTCTTTTGTTCCCATGTATCACTTATGGAGCTCTTATATGTATGAAGTAATGAATCCCAGTAAATCAAGAGGAACAACAGTCGCTGATCGTGTATTAAAATCAGACTTGCATGGATCTTTTATCACGGGTAAGTGGGGAAACATGACAGGTTGTACATGTCACGTGTTTGCTCGACGATCTTTTTTAAACGGAATCTCTCTCACTTTTCTTCAAAAAATCTAACCCCATCTCCTCGCTTTGTGCTACGTTTTCTTCTTCCTCTCTCTATTTCTCCCTCATTCCCCTCTCCTCTGTGTTCCTTCTTCTGTTTTTTAGTCACTCGTTCTCGTTCTCCTTGTCATGTAGGATTAAATGGAATTTTAATTCAAGAGACACAAGAAACTTTTAAAATTATCACCTTCTCTAATCATGTCAAAACATTACCAAAAGCACACAATATCTTCTCCGTGTATGTACCAGGGGAAGGAGCACCTTTTCAAATCAAAGATCTACCAGCTGATACTCCTAAAATCAATCTGCCAGCATCCTCTTCCTCCCTACCAACAACAATGTCCACAGACAATAACAGTACTTTGTCTCCATGTGAGAACTTTCACTTGGTTGAGTTATATGGAAACCAAATGTTGTTTCGCAGTTATGAACGTAGTTCGAGAAAATTTAAAAGCAAAGCCACCATAGAATTGTAATTTTGCAGTGCTGGATCGTTCATCAATCTTCTTCTTCCAACCACAAGTTAGTATATATTTATTTTCTCCTCTCATACAACCAATCAAAATTTACTAAATGCTTTCTACTTTTGACATCTCCTTCTTGCAGTAAAGGGCATTTCTTGAGTGAGATCTAGAGCAATACGCAGACTGATTTATATTTCACTGAATCATCATAGTTCATAGAAAGAATAACAACAAACAAATACATTTAATTAAGACTAAGGAACTGACATTGAAGTCAGACAATTCCAAGCAAAAAGAATTGGGTAAACTAACACGCAACTGATCAAAGGAAGAAGTACTGCAAACAGAGATCAATTAAGGCGGAGGGAACGGGAGTGGGCAGAGTTTCTAATCATCTTCAATATCTTGGGCTTTCGCCTTTTTAATTTTTTGTTTGAATGAAACTTCTTTCGACGAATGTTTCATAAGAGGCTCCCATAGATTGAATTTTTCCCGAAGATTTGTAATACTACGGGCAATCACCTCAGCATTTGATTTTTGATATCCACCTGACAACACCATCAAAACTGGGACGTCTGCTTCCATACAACAACGAAAGACAAACTCATCACGAGCGATGATACCTTCAGGACTATTGATACCATGTCAATTGAAAAAAAATAATTAGTTCAGCATCATCAAGCGGAAACAAAGTAGAATATCAATTTCGACAGAGAAACAAGACAAACATAGTATAGTGGTAGAGGATGAGAAACAACTTTAGCTTTGCTCGTTCTATTTTGTTGCCACACAACTTCTCTCCCAATTTAATTTTAACACACCCTTAGTGATGAGGTTGAATAGTTATGACTTACGAAATATCTAGCCTTCCTAAAGGATCACCTCTTAAACAATCAGTCCCAGCATTGAAGAGTAGAAATTGCGGTTTAAAAGTAGCAAAGCTTTTTGTCAGATTTGATCTTAATTTCGACAAATACGGTTGATCTGTCTCGCCACTAAGCAAAGGAATCGAACAGTCAATTGCCATAGCGGCTTCTCCATCACCAGGATATATCTCAGCATTAAACATATCAAAGATGAACTAAGTAGATCGGAGAAAGACATACATCACACATACAAAGAGAGAGAAAGACAAAGACAACATCTTCAGTGAAAGCGAGGAGAAGGCAAAGAATGCTCATCTGTTCTTGTCTTGATCTGCTGACAATTTCAAAATGTATAGTATGTTGTTGAAATGTATCCGCAATGTGAACTGGATTAAACAGAGGTTTATTCTTACCACAGAAGGATCAGGTTTACCAGCTGATTTTGGGTAGGTGAAAACTCCTCTCTTCTTGTCCATCTCATGTCCGTTGCTATTGAGAAGTACAAGTAGAAAAACAAGAACAAAAAGAAGCCAAGATTCAAGAAGGAAAAGAGATAAATGAACGAGAGTACTGAATCTTACTGTATATCAGTGTATGATAGAGTAATATGCTGTGTTTCTTTTGTGTGTCTTGCTGTCTGTTTCACTCACCCTTGATGCGCATCTAGATCAACAATCATAAATCTATTCATGTTCTCATCGCCCGGATATTTCTTCATGAGATACAGTAGTGCTAGTGATAAATCAGCGTAAGCACAGAACCCCCCGCCTCTATTTCCCGAACAATGATGATAACCACCTGCTAAGTTAATACTCCAACCTGCACGAACAGGCTTTGAAAGTGATAATATGGAGGATGATGAGGAAGAGGATGAGGAAGAGGAAGATGATGATGATGATGATGATGAGGAGGATGTTGACTTATCACCTGTGAAAGCTGCTGGATCATCTTTTGACTGATCTGCATGTTTTCCTTTCTTTTTTGCTGCCATGCTTTCTACTGCCAGTTTAGCCCCGAGAACAGTTCCTGTTGTAGCAAATCTCATCGGTTTTAATGCTTTTTTCTGTACCAGTGAGTTTGGTAAGATTGCTACAGGTGGTACTTCTAAAATAGTAGCACAGTTGTAGGATGATTTGAGACTTTCTAAATATTCATCTGTATGTACCCATTGTAATAAAGAAAGAGGGGCTTCAATAGGCTCATAAACATCACTAGAAGAGAGCAAGTCATCACCTAGTAAACGATCATACACCTTTTTGTATTTCTAGGTGATGTGAGAAATAGTGATACACAGATAAATATCACGAAAGAAAAGTCAAGCAAGCGCGATTATGAGAAGATGTGAGTGATTCACTATGATCAGCTTCATTTAACGTCTTGTATGAGTTGATTGTTTTGTCTAGTTCTGTTGTTCTTGTTGAATGGACATGTTATCATATTTCTTGTGTCTCGTACTGTGTTGTTCTATCTGTTTTGTGTGTGTGTGTTCTCTTACTTTACTATCAAACGGGTGTAAGTTTTCAAGCTTCCAAAATCCAATGTTGTATGCATGAGAATAAATAATTGGTATTTGAGCAGCTGGAGTAGTATGCAATGAATGCTCTAGAAGATCGTCATCAGAAACAGATGGAACACTAGGCTTACTACCCATTCTTGAAATATAAACTTTGATTAAGACAACGAAACAAATAAAGGTGTGTATATATACTACTACTAATTATGTGATCAGAGTCGACTGACTGGTCAAGAGAACGAACCAAGTTACAATACAGCTAATTGATGACAACAAGATTAATACATAGATGCTGTGTAATTTTGCTTGATAATTCTATCTATCTATCATATGCTGATTTAAACTTAACCAATTAATAAATTTAATCATAATAAATGATGTGATTCATTCATTCATCCATCTCATGCTTCAAGCGTTGTGAGATGATTGATGAGAATCATGAGATCTGTGAAAATTCTTGCACACCACTCTCACAACCCCTCGTATGGTTTTCACTCTTTCAAGTTGTGCAAGCAAAATTCATCCACTCCACAAAACCAACTCCTTTACAAAATAAATAATATTCATCATGTAACAATCAGATTAGGCTCACATATTATTTGCACTTGTCAATGCATCGAGTAGGTTACTACCCCTCGTCTCCAATTCACAAACGTCATTTTTAACGTCACTTTGTAATTGTAATGTTTGTATTAATATACAT
>Ga0247722_10001122_pt1 | contig 15141 bp, 13 predicted proteins | sample MSEWelMarce3H_FC_FD_189094 | JGI IMG/M metagenome (GOLD analysis project Ga0247722, IMG submission 189094) | Subsurface sediment microbial communities from gas well in West Virginia, United States - MSEEL Well Study Marcellus 3H_FC | ecosystem: Environmental > Terrestrial > Deep subsurface >... | reverse complement strand
ATCACCCGCAGTCGCCTTCACTTCGAAGACACCGTCGTCGATCGTAATGAGTGACACATCGAGGGTTCCACCACCATAATCGAAGATCACGACGTGCTGCTCTCCCGATTTCTTCTTATCAAGGCCATACGCCAACGCAGCAGCGGTTGGCTCGTTAATGATACGCAGAACATTCAGACCGGCAATGACGCCTGCATCCTTTGTTGCTTGACGCTGAGAATCATTAAAATACGCAGGAACGGTAATGACAGCGTCTTTCACTTCGGATCCCAGATAGGCCTCCGCTGTCTGCTTCATTTTGGTCAATACCATGGCTGAAATCTCTTCGGGTAGATATGACTTTTTCTCTCCCTTGAATTCTACTCCAATTCGAGGCTTATTATCGGAACCGGCTGACACGCCAAATGGCCAATTGGCCATATCTTTTTTAACAACAGAATCATCAAACTTGCGACCAATAAGACGTTTCGCGTCAAATACCGTGTTGCTAGGATTGGAGGAAATCTGATTTTTGGCGGCATCTCCAATCAAACGCTCCGTATCGGTGAAAGCGACATAGGATGGTGTGGTTCGATTTCCATGCTCGTTTGCAATAACTTCTACACGATCATTTTGGAAAACAGCGCAGCAGCTAGTCGTAGTTCCGAGGTCAATTCCAATAGCATACGACATTCTAATTAGATAAGACGACTCATTTTTAAGTCCTTTTATATAATTGTCAAAAATTTGAATTTACGTCGCCTGAATCATTCCATAATAAACATCTTGTATTCCTCGAAGGAGAAAGGAGATGCGCTGCCACGGTTGTTTGCGCAAATAATCATGAACTTCGTTTAGCGTAACTTTTTTATTTGCCGATCGAAGCTGAGACAGATAATGACCATGAAGAGAATACAGATGAGGGTGATACATTTTATTGATCTTGTCAATCGTCGTCGTCTTTCGAACGTGAAGCTGTTGGTATTCTGTATAAATCGAATGGATCAAAAAATTCATCATCTCTTGATGAAAGGAGAACATTACTGAATCTTCAGGGTAGTACTCCAGATAGGTATGGGCAAGATTCTGGAGATACAATTGAACAAATCGATCGACGATAGAAGAAGCATTCCCGCGAAGTGATCGAACTGCGAGATAGGATTCTGATCGAAATCGCCACCGATTACCAGATTGATCTTTGAAGACGATACCCTGAACCTCCCAGGATTGTGATCGAAGTTGATCATGAGCCCATGTCGTGATCTGATCAGATCCCTCCGTCATCGGAATGGAAGCGAGAGGTGGGCTTTTTGATAAAGAGCATGGCTCAGGGGTATCCTGAATTGTAATGGTTCCATCGGAATAGACCGTAGCTTTATGAATGAGGATGACATTGTTTTGTTTGATCGTAGCGACGATCCGATGATCAACATGTTGCACAAGAAAACTAAAGCATGTCGCCACTTCGTTCTGTTCCGAACACGGGGAAGGAAATTCACCGGCTTTTCCTTGAATGATCAATTCCATAGATTCGGAGGGTTCCGTAATGTTCCAACCTGTATAAGCCTCTACGAACAATTGACGAAATGACTTGGCGGAATGAAAGTGTCCGGATGCATCCAATTTGGAACGACTTGTGATATACAGCGTGTCATCGCCTGCGCGCTTGAAACAATTGATCATAAATCCGTCAATATGTTCTTGACAGATGACTCCTGCGTTTGTCGCTTCTTGTCGCGTCTTAAACGGAAATTCAGTGGATGACGATTTAGGAGGAGCAACTGAAACAGGCATATTTGTATTTCGATCCCATACGACGGAGCGAAACCACTTACTATGAGGAAGATCCATATTAGAAATACCCTTCTCGTAGCGAATAAGTGACAATCCGTTATTTTTATTTTGATGTACGACACGAAACAGCCCACCCTCCTCAGATTCCAAATATGTTTCCAATTGCTCCCATGTTGGATATCGCAAGCGCAATTCTTGAAATACGGTATTCGTGAAACAAATTGACATTTGTTTGCTGATTACATTATCAAGAACTCTCTTTATATCCACTTCACATCGAAGGAGCGATTTATCACATAATAGAATCTCATGACGAAGATAGGGAACATGGCATCTACTGAGATGGGTGTCCTGGATAATATAGAGGAGGTATCCTTCAATGAAATCGAAATGATGCCAGATGAGCAGGCTATCGAGCCATCTGCAGTAGAGACGGTCGCGGTTGGCGACCCTGTATCGGAATCTATTCAGATCGCTCCGACAGTGAGCGAACTTGGACAAGAAGATAGCCCTAATTTATTCATTCAATTGGGCGATGATGTCATGATTGAATCTATTACCCATGGGCGAACGATCGGTACGGTTTATTATCGAAGTTTGGAAATGATTCATGTGAAGCCAGATGGTGTTTCCAACGATGTTCATCGATTTGCAGTAGAACAAACAGAAGACGGCAATGAACTTTTTCTCGAAGAGGATGGCGTGAGTGCAATTTATATTATGAAGAAACGCGAACTTGAATCCTTTGTGGAACAGCAAGATATTCGTGTCAATCATATCATTGATACATTTGATCAGGACCGAAAACCGTATAAAACATATAAGGTACTCGAGGTCGATCAAGATAACGATAAGATCGTGATCAAAGATCCAAACGAAGAGAAAACAGAGGAACTAGATTTCGGATTTATTGGTATTCCAGCGGACAAACACCGTGAATTTGTGGTCATGCGTGTCCGTCCAATGGTCTTTTCTGATGAGCCGGCATCGGAAGAAGATAAATTACATGAAGATCAAGATCAACAGCCGATCGTAGAACAAGAGGAATCCGATGTTGCTGATTTCGAAGACATTGGGATTGAAGAAGTGGGCGAGATCGAAGTGATCCGATCAAAAGTCTATACGGAGGCCGCCGCATATGAACAACGTATTCCGGATAATATTCAACGAACTGATGCACTCAACGATTTCCTTTCCAGTTTGGAACCAAGTCTTCAAAACGATCCATATGCGTTGCGTTCCATAAGAACATTGGTAGAAACACTATTTTATTTAAAACAATCCACTATCTCTTATGAAAAATCTGGAGAAATCCAAGGCACGAAAGCACTGTCTGCCTCTACGCTCGTCGATCTGATTCAGCGCTCAGCAGTTCCACTTGGTCGTCCTGTTCTCAATATTTCAAAGAAGGAATACAAAGAGAATGATTTTGATGAGAAATCGGATGCACAACATATTCAATTCGTGAATTTCGAATGGGAACTTCAGCAAATGAAGGATAAAATTAGTTCCCTTGTATCAGGGTCTATTAAGGGAGATTCAAAGGGAAAAATTGTAACAGAGTGGCATGATCAACGTACTTTTCTCAGTCAATATGCATCTCCGTGGAGACATCTTAGTGTGGATGACCCGCTTTGGAAGGCATCAACTGATTCAGATTTTTTCAGAATGAATCCACCTGATTCCGAACAGGTATCTCTTCCAGGATACGTTGCGAGTCATGATATGAAGGCTCCTCCGATCTTTCATAAAGTGCCGTTTGGTATTGAACGTGCTTTAACGACAACTTATCGCAAAGGTACAGAACGTGCAAAGGTATCCTTATTAGAAGAAGAGCGGGCATCTCTGAATTCCTATCTGTTGTTTCCGATTCGCGCCGCCCCTTATTTGGGTTCTATCCGCTCTCATCAATTGGCGGTAGATAGTGGTCGCAGTCATCTCCCTCCAAAGACAATGAAGACGATTCTGAAAGAACTGGGCGATCCCACTGAAATGGGTGCAACATCAAATGATATCGTATTATTACATACCGCTGGTCAAACCCTTGGAAATATTCCATTAGCAGACTATATTCGAGGAATAACATTTTCATCGTTGGGATTGGGTGATACATTTGCTATCTTGGAGCAATATGGCATGGAGAATATGGAATTGAATCAAGAGATTACAGAGGTGTTATTGGAGAAAATAAAAGCATCCCAGTCACAACTTCTATCCAGTCTTGGAAGTTTGCGAGATGCAATGGTGGCAACGGAAGTCAAAGAGGGAGAGCCTAACCCATTTCTAGAGAACCCATCTTTTTTAGAGGAAGTTCAACGTCAGCCTATTTTGGCAAAGGTGTTACAAGATTACGAAGAGAAGAATGTATCACTCTCTTCATCTGATCTTGGAAAAGTGATCCATTTAATGAAAGCACATCCGAATTACTTTCAAGTATCGGCTGGTAAGAATGAACGCTTGATGGGAAAAGCATTTATTGACGCAAATCGTTCGATTTATCTCTCCCAGCTTTCGATTGAACAAAAGATGGATTATAATAAGGAAAATTCAGGAATTCGACCTCGTAAAAATCCGTGCCGTCATACATCAGATCTTGTAAGTGTGCGAAAATTGCGAGATGATTCAGAGAGATTTCAAGAACTAACAAAATTTGCACTTCGATATCAGGGCGCCCGTGATCAGAATTGGATCAATTGCAACGAATGTAGCGAACATCTGCTATGCGTTCATGAACGATTACAACTACAAGCCTATTTGAACCCAAAAGAGAAAGATACGATCGAAAAAGAGATTATTCTTATGTTTTCTGGAGGACAGTTTCAAGGTAATTATATTTGTCGAAACTGCGGACAGACCATTCGTGAATTGGGGTTTGATAATAACTTGGAATTTGATGATAATGGAAAACCGAAATCAGGTCGCTCTGTTCTTGTAGATGAAGATGCGAAGTTGGACAACTTGATTGACGACTTGTTAGATGAAGATGCTGGTGGCGCGCCAACCAAACTCTCCATGGAAAAAGAAATGGGTCTGGGAGAAGCGGAGACACTTATTTATCACATTGTTCGCGAGATATCAGAACGCGTTGGTGTTTTATTGGATAAACAAGGATATCGAAATGTTATTCGCGGCGCGAAAAGTTGGATCGATAAATTCCCTGATCGCAAGACGTATGCGAAAAAGCAGGAGAAATCAAAAGGTCGTATGCCCGATTATGAAATCGCAACCTCTCGAGACATCATCAATGCCGCAGCTGTTTATTTACTGATCGAGATCCAAACCAAAATTCCAGCGTATGTGGTTCGATATGCTCTGAAAGGATGTAAATCTCCTGGGTTTGAAGGATATCCCCTCGATTCAAATGAATCGAATCAACAAGGTATTCAATATATTGCATGTGCGATTTCATCCATTCGTAAAAAAGAGAAACCATGGACGCTTGCTTATCAAGCCGTCGCGGATGATAAGGTACGTCAGGATGGTATTTCATTATCTATCACACGAATCATAAAAGAGATTATTGGTAATGATATGATTCAAGCACAGTTAGAAGAGAAACGCCGATATTTATTGCATGTTATGGGTACATCATCTATGGATGGCGAATCCAGATCAAAGGATTCCATTCCAGCCTCGTTTCTTCCAGAACAGATCATTCTTACACCAGAAGAAGCAGCAAAACATGTGATTTCACGAGAAGTGGTGGAAGCAGTAGGAAACGAACGTGCTCGTGCAGGGCTCGTTGCATTATGGATTCGTCAGGCCCATGTAATTGCTGAAAAAAGCGCGCATTTGGTGAGAGGTACAGCTTTTTCAGAAACAACCTGTTGCATTAATCCTATTCAAGAACCGGGTTCGTATTGGAAATCGATGAGTGATCTCCCTGAAATTCATAAACGAACGTTGATACCGCATCGTCAAGGACAGAGTCTTTTGACTGAATTTATCCCACGAGAGGCAGAAGCAGGTGTGACTGAGCCAAATAAGGATTTATATTTTCGTTTATTTTTGAAGTGTTGTTTTACCGGCCCGCGTATCGGATATTCACATCAGCCAGGTGTAACACATCAGTGTTTGTGGTGTGGATTCCAATTTCCCACTGATCCTAGCATTATGGATACTGATAAGGAGGGTAAGGCTGCACTTGGTGAAGTTGAGACAAATACTACCAAATTTACAGAGCTTTTAGATACGATGCATAACGTAAATCGAGTGGAACCGATACGTATGCGTGAAATATCTACTCTTAGAAAATGCATGGACGAACTAATTGGAATCAGACCACCACCTCTTGATGATTGGGAGCGGTTAATTACACTGACAACGGACCGATTTATGACACTTAACCACCCAGGTGCAAACGCGGACGATTTTGCACTGGCGGCAGGCGAATTATCGAACGCAACAAGCGATGCGCGTTCCAATGTAGAGCGTCGCTTATCATCCGAGAAACTTCATGGTATCTTGGAGGGAATTGCTCGTTTGTCATGGGTTGATTTTTTTAAGGTGCTTCAGATGTATTTTATCGTCCCATTTCAACGTATCTTCTATAACTTTTCACCAGAATCCTTTAAAATTCCAGTGGAGATGGTACTATCCTTATCAGAGACCCATGTCGAAAAAGATTTACAACCTGTTTTGGAAAAGGATCTTGCCTTTCTTACAGCCAATAAGGGGTTGATTAGCGGTGACCAAATTGAGTTTGCGAAATTGAAACTGGGAGATTATCTTGCCCAAGTATCTGCGCTCCTACCCTCTCTGAATCATATTCGACCAAGTGTGATTCCAGGCAGAGATAGTGCATTGGTTTATATTCAGCAAGCGTTTCTGTATGGACCTCTATCGATGCTCCTTGATTCTTCGCGTGTTCCAACCAGTGTTGGATATCAGAGTACAGTGGATGCAATGTTGGATCGTTCCATTGAATTTCTGCTTAGAATGGTTAGTTCTTCTTTGAATAAATACACTCGTGAATATTTGTCGTATGACGCAAAGGCAATTAAGAATATCATTGCCGCACGTGAAGAGAAGGAACGTGTAAACGTTGTCCGAGAATTTAATGCCCTATCCGATGAAGAACGTCAAGTAGAATTAAAGAAGAAACGAGCGGGCATTGGCAAATGGGCGGTTGGTGGTACAAAATTGATCCACTCGTATGACAAGAACTATTATGATCTAGAACGTCAGAAGCGCATCGACGCGGGCATCATGGATTTTCCCGGTCAAAGTGACAACGGAATGGGCGAACCACAGGGAGAAGAATATGACGATGATGGTTTTCGCCAACACACAGACGAAGAATATGAAAGAGACGGCGGATATGACTTTAATCAGCACGGAGACGACGATGCGGATTAAGAGAATATTTATGTATGGTTTTTTTCTAGTAAGAACAATAAGGAATGTCCCTGCTCATCTATTCGGGATTATTGTATTTATTAGGTATTTCAATCATTCTCACTTTTAAACCTGAAGTAATGTTTACAAAGGAAGGAAATTGGAAAGAGTTTGGACTGGGGCGTTCTAAGACTCGATACACATGGATGCCATTTTGGCTGTTTGCGATTCTTTGGGCAATTCTATCCTATCTATTCGTATTGATCATTGCTAGTCATACAGGTCTTGGAGGAGTGACCGAAAACACAGAGATCAGTATATCAAAAGATACAATTGAACCTGAAAATATATCGATGAAATCCATGTCACCTGTTCCACAAAGTCATCCTAAGAAGAAACCAACTTCTATGGGGGATATGAAGAAGGGTTATTACATTTTGGATACAAATGAGACAATGAAGAAGGGAATTCCAAAATACATTTATTTAGGACCTGAAGCTCCCAATCTTGTTTATCATCATGAACTGGAAGCAGACAATACGGTAGAAACAGACTAACATACAACAGCTGTTCCATTACCGATTACAATTCCAAATAGCATGGAAAAAAACAAATAAAACCCATACGCTAAACCGGATACCATAGACGCTTTTGCTTCTATGCTTTCCAGTGTGGGGGAAGGTTTGCAACCTGTTGATGAATTTTTGGTATCAGATGTATAAAATGGCGCGATGATGGATACAACAGGAATACGGCAAAAAGAAATGGAAGATATAGCCAGTCCAATGAATACCGCAATTATAGATGGAATCGCACCCATAAATGCTTTTCCACTATCGGTATGCTTACAATACATGTATTGGGATGCTATATTCATTCCTGATGCAACGAGAAATGCAATGATAGGAAGTCCAGCCCATAAAACAGCATTAAAAAAAGGAATAGAGTCTTTTGCATAGAAAAGAAACAAGGTAATAATAAAAATAATACATCCCGCAGGAACAGCGACCGATAACGCGCTAATGCTTACGCTACTTGTACCCGGATTCGACATGACTACCAACTTAACAGAAATTATTCACATTGATTCGGACACGTATAAAGACAACATTTGAAAATCAAGAGGTACAGTAGAGATATGGCGGCAGAACCAACCACTGATGAATTGAGACGATTTTATGATGAACGTTCTAAGCCATCAAAAAGAGAGCGTTTTCAAATTGATAAGCAGGGTAATTTAGCAGAATATGATACAAAAGGTACATTGGTGAAAACGATTGTTCTTCCTGCCTATCGTCCGCCAATAGAAACGGAAATTCGAGACATGGAAAAAGAACGAATTGACAATATTGCTGCAGCCAATCATGTGTTTGAAGATGCTCGTCGCAGTCTGTACCAAGCTCTACAAGATGGAACCTCGCGACGCGAGGATATATTGGATTTAAATAACAGTGTGCGTAAAGCCGATATCCTTCTTCAGAAAGCCCGTTTCCCCTTACGGTCGGTCATTACTGAAAGCCGTATTAAAATAAAAGATATCGATTTTGATCAAATACGAGAAACGCGTGTTTTTCCATATGATATTGCATTTACACAAGTTCGTCCATTTACATTACAACAGCAATATGTGCGTATCGGCGATGCCCCCCTTCCAGAGGTGGTGAGTGTAGCGGAAGCATTACATGCAAATGTGCCGGCTGAAACTATTATTCTGTTTTCGGACCAGAATATGGAAACAAGCCCCTATGGATTCTTGGCGTTAGGATGGGAGGCTGCGATCCCCTTTAACGAAAAAATGTATAAATCGGCTCGCCATGCGATCTTTGCGGAATTGGCGAGAGAATTCAAAGATCCAGAACGTGCTAATGCGATTCAGAATGCGGAATCAAGTTCGGATATTCGTTATACGATTGATGATACAGAAGGTGGAAGAGCGGTGAATCAAATGAAATGGAATACGACGATATCTCGTTTGATCGATATGGTGAATCTTGCTAAATTCAAGCAATACCCTGATTTGGCACAACAACTGATAGAACTTCCATCTCCGCTAGTCATTGGAGCATATGAACCGAATGATACATATATAGGTATTGGGTTATCTATTGATAATATGAAAGCAAAAGATAAATTGGCTTGGACGGGTGAAAATCTGCTTGGAAAAGCGTTAATGAAAATTCGAGAGAACTTGATTGCCGAACGCGTCCAAGCCCTCGCACAACGTGCAAAACCCATTCGAAAAGCACGCACTCAACCACCAAAGGCGGTAGCATCAAGTACAAGCGTACCAGGTGCTACACCGATGGGAGTGGCACCACCACTGTTACCGCCTAGTGTAGGTGTGACACCAATGTCATTAGCACAGCTAAATATGGTATCAAACACAGTACCTGCCGCAGCACCTATGGCAAACGCAGTACCTGTTGCCGCACCTATGGTAAATGTAGCACCGGTTGCAGCACCTGTATCTCGTCGCAAAGGCCCACGTATTCCTCCTCGTCCTGCACAGCAGGTGATGCCTCAAGCAATGCCTCAAGCAATGCCAGTTGTTGATAATCAGAAATACAACACATAATTTATTTGCTTAATGGAAAATCTTTCAGTTTATCTTGGTTCTTGTCACAATCCACCTTAGTGGCTTTGTAACGATAACATACTCCATTTTTATCCTTATAAACTGTTTTATCGGCGATATCTGGGTGTGGATATTTATAAACAACAGTCTCTTCCGGTTTAACAAATAAAATAGCAATGATACCAATGACAAGACCAGCCAGAAGGGGAACGATACGAATATGATTGATCATCTTTACTCGGTACCCAGAAAATAGAGTGAGGAGTAATCAGGAAACATGAACCTTCTCAAATTGTTACATGATGATAAATTCAACGTATTTTTCAGTTTGATGCTAGGAATTGGTATCATTTGCGTTATTCGCCCCATATGTACTGGCTCAGAGTGTGCTGTCAAAAAGGCTCCGTCGGAGAAGGACTTCGATCAATTTGTTTATCGTGTAGGAGGTGATAAGTGCTACTCCTTTAAAACAGAAACAGTGGAATGCCCATCATCAGGGGTGATTGAATCGTTCCGAGAGCGTCCATATCGTGCCGCCCCAGTCCAGCCCACTTTATTTGCGGTACGCAGTACTCCGATTTTGTCCTGCGCGTAGTTCCCTCTAAAGGATTTCTGTCTTTTTCATAAGAAATGGCAAGTGCGGGTACCCTGCTTAGCGACCTCGATAGCAAATCCCCGGTAATGAGCAAAGACGATGATCTCGTTAATAAGATTCTGGCGGACATGAACATGCCGAGTTCATCCAATCCTATCATGTCGGCTCCGCCGCCTCCTTCCGGTAATGGGAGTCGAATGATTCAATCTCCAAATCCAAATACTGTTTATCCAATGTCAACGGACCCATCAATCGCTACGGCGCATATGATTGGAAAGGAATATCCTTCTACTGCCGATTTTGCGAATTTAATGCATGCTCCCAGTTATTCACACGGAGGTTCCGCATATGCTAGTGTTGCACCCCATCAGATGGTAGCTCCCCCCACCTTAGTGGAAACAAAAGGTAACTTTTACTCGGACATCATGTCTCAGATGAAGCAGCCCATTTTGGTAGCTATCATTATCTTTCTGGTTAGTTTGCCGGTTCTCAATGTATTAATTGGTCATTACGTTCCTTCTCTTTTACGAATCGGAGGGGATGTTACTACGGCAGGATTGGCTGTAAAGTCTGTTTTTGGTGGATTTTTGTTTTGGTTCATTCAGAAAGTTCTCGTTCCATTGATGGCGGTATAGTAAAAACTTTCTTACGAAGCAAATAGGAGAAATGAACTTCAATCAAACTACTTATTTTATCTCAATGGTATTGTTGTGTATCACAGCACTGTATACATTGGTCTATTCTGGTATTACTGGACTACTCTTCTGTTCTGCAATTGGTTTGATTGTTGCCGCATTTGTCAATCAGCCGGAGTTGATTGCTGCTGCAGTAATATTCTTTTCCTTGTTTTATTTGTTTTTTCTGAAGCGATATTTGAAGAATCTAGAGCCATTTACGAACCAGAGCAATGAGATCGTGTCACGTATTGGAGACATTGCATCAAAGAATCGTTCCGCTAAACAGGCTCTATCCAACTCTCATAAGGAACCGTTTGGAGTATATGATCCAGCCATTGAGGGATTTCAAGACGTGAGTCCTGACGCATCGAAAGATGGTGCGCCTTCCGATAGCTCTTCTGCATCGACCGCAAATACTACGAATCAGGTTGCTTCGGAACAAGTGAAGGCGGTGACAAGCGCTCTAGAGGGAAAATCAGATGAGGACGTGGAGAAGGAAGAATTAAAATCAGCAACAGGAACCCTATTCAAAACCGGCAAGATGCCATCAGAGAACATTGATGGACCAAAGCTAGATGCTGGAAAGACAATGATGAAGGCCATGGAGTCCTTTGATTCGAATACCGTTGGAGCAATGACGGATGATACGAAGAAGCTTCTGGAAACACAGAAGAGCTTAATGGGAATGCTGACGCAGATGCGCCCCGTTCTTTCGGAAGGAAGGGAGTTACTTCAGACCTTTTCGGGTATGTTTGGCGGAGGTTCTAATGGAAACGGATCGGGAATGCAGTTTAAGTTATAAGTGGGGACGCAAGCCTCCCCACACCCCTGTATTGATGGACATGCAACGCAAGCCCACATCCTTTAGCAACGTACATGTATGTAAAGTATTTGACGATTTTTTTATAAAAACGATATCAAATAATAGAGTCATGGCGCGTGGTAGTTGTCCTCCAGGCGTATTTTGTTTATCAGAAGGAATTTTGGTTGTATTAGGTGTAATACTATTATTCTTATTTATCGTTATTTACTTGATGAAATCGCCACATACCATTGTCCTTCCATCATCTCAGAACCAGCTTGCAGCGACTCCCCCTACAGTGATGATCCAACAAGGTGGCGGGGGCGATTCGCGATACGATCGTGCGCCCCAACCATTGCGCGATTGGATGGGGCGTCCTGAATTCCCTCCACGCGGAGGATTATCGTCCATTCCAATCAATATTCCGACACAAGGTCTTCCTGAATCATTTCAGTCCGTCGGAATTATTAATGTAGGAGAGCAAGTTCTGCCCCTATACGGACGCAGAACTACAGGAAGTAGCGATCGATGGAATTATTATACCCGCACGGATACCTATAATCCGGTTCCCGTCCCTGTCCAATTTGGGAGACGTGATTGTATGGATGATACGGGATGCCAAGAGATCATGTCAGGCGAATCCGTTGCAATTGATGCACTTCATAAAGAGGGAAAGACCAACATTTATCGAATGGGAGGTCCCAAATATATTCCAGGTTTGATATAGAAATGGCGTCCCGTGCTGCAATTTTATGTATGGCGATCATCTTGGGTACTATCCTATACGTGGTGTATATCAATATGGATTCACTACAACAACCTAGTCTGGAAATACCAGTAGAAGAGGCTAGATCAAAACGATATCGGTTGATGATCGATGTTCGCACTCCGAAAGAGCGCGAAGAGCTGGGATATTATCCGAACTCCATCCCGATCGCAGTGGATCAATTAAAATCGGATGTTCCATTTCTGATCGGTTCAGGACTTCAAAGCTTACAATCACCGATCTTGGTTTATTGTAATGGAGGACGTCGTGCCCAGCTTGCCGCGGAAATACTATATCAGTTAGGATATACGAACGTGCGATACATTTCTAAATCATATCTCTCTTTGATGCCTGGGAGTCAATAATTGTACCAAAAAGTTCCTATCTTTTTTCTAGAGAAAGTCAGATGTTTTGCCCAGCGAATGCCAACACAGGATTTATTCAATTGGTCGGACCCATTGCCGCCTCTGACCTAAAAAGTATGAGTAACGCTCAGCCACCACTTTCTATTAAGGCCGATCCACGAAGTACTCCTCCGAGTCTATCAGGAAATCAAATTATAGAATCGTCGAACAACACTTGTACATATAACGCTCAAAAATTCAATTTAGAGAATATTCAAATTGTATCATCGATTCATACGGGATACAATCTTCCAGGAAATACAGATACACCTGTCGCTGAATTAATTCTTAGTTTTGTGTCGAAATCGCCTCCGTCGTCTCACTTACAACTATCTGGATTATTATTGTGCTTACCTATTTATGAATCAAGTTCAACAAGTCACGATGCTTATTTAAAGCAAATCTTTGAAAACGATCCCACTAAACCAAATAAAACAACATTAGAATCACTATTCCACTCATCTGATACAGAGAGAAGACAAACATCATTGGGATATCGAACATGTTTTGAGACAAGTGACAGTCAAAGAAATATTGAATCACGTAGTATCTATGTCCTTGTTTTTCCTCAAGGCATTCGCCTTGCTTCTGCATCGTATCGTATGCCCAGACGTTCTCTTTTAACTTATCGACTTCCCTCCGGTCTGCGAGGGAATAACGCAACAGTACGTAATTATACAATCGATGATAACGGTCGCAAAACAGCGACACAAATCGATGATTCTGGTATCATGTATACGATGCCCGTTTCAACATGCAGCGAAGAATTCAAGAATGGTCGGTTTGAATACTTTACCTTCCCTCCAAAACTGTCATTGATTGCTTCTATGTCATCATCTCGTAACTGTACCGTAACAGAAGGGTTTAAAAATGTGGCAGAACTACCAGATCCCGCCACATTGATAGCAGGACCGACAAACAAATGCCCCACCCTCAAGCAGTACAAATGTATGCCTTTTGAACAATTACGTAATGCAGATGGTGAATATACGAATATGTCAGATGGAAAATGTTTAGATGACATCATTAATCGTCGCGACACATCATCCAGCTCATCATCCTCTTCTTCGTCTATATCTATCCCTAACGTATCAGCCCCTAACGTTCCACCTAATGAATTGACTGTTACAGATATTGAAGAAATCGTGGCGGCAGCATTGGCAGGGGTAGTCATTGTATGTGTAGTCGTTTGGAGGTTAAGTAAATCTACAAATTCGAATCAATAACTAGGATGATTCTGGAACTATCCATTCTTGTCATCAGTATTGCGATGATTTGTCTATCACTTTATTTGAGAAATCACGATTCTACTACGGCAGAACCCTTTCAAGTAGAAGAGGAACATTATTTACATTCGTGCCCTTCTGGATACACGTCATACCATCTTTCAAATGGTAATACTGCATGTTGTAAAGGGGAGATTATTGCAAACGAGTGTATGAGTGATAATGTATGTCTTCTAAACGGAAAAGGAACAATCGAAAAATGCACCACTGTTATCACGAATGAATACAAGAAGAAAGCAATGGAACAATGCCCCTCTTCGATGTCATCCTATTTTGAAGATAAAGCAAAGAAAGGATGTACCAATGGCCCTCTTAATACAACCTTAACTGGCCCCCAACATAATACTCAGAAAAAATGTACCATTTATAATACAATGGACTTAAATCTCAATTCATTGGATAGTTGTTTGAATCAGAAAGAAATGGAGGAGTTTCCATGTTTTGGAAACAACTGTGCAAAGTCTCTGGTTCAAGCCGTGCCGAATGCACCTGTTCAGATTTCAATCGGATTTGTGGATTCAAATGGTATGCATCGAGTGGCCTATACACGTGCTTCCATGCAACGATTTTTGGATGCGACGAAGCCTACATGGAGAAGTCAAGGAATGGATCTATCAAAAAATGTCAATGTGGCAGAAGTAGCCAAGGCGTATTACGTGGATCATACCATTCAACAGGAAGACATTCAACTATAAGTAATTTAAATAGTACAAACATCAAGTAATTAATGACAACTATGCCTTATGTGGCAACATCCATCGCCATTATGGCTCGTTTTATTTTTATGTATTTACTATATAAAAATAAAAGCACAAATCTCTATTCGCTTACGTTTTGTCTTTTAAGTATTTGTTCTTCTGCAATGTGGTTACACTATAGTATTAGTATCGACGATATGACTCTTATTTTTAGAAGTAGTACAGAGA
>Ga0247722_10001121_pt1 | contig 15160 bp, 17 predicted proteins | sample MSEWelMarce3H_FC_FD_189094 | JGI IMG/M metagenome (GOLD analysis project Ga0247722, IMG submission 189094) | Subsurface sediment microbial communities from gas well in West Virginia, United States - MSEEL Well Study Marcellus 3H_FC | ecosystem: Environmental > Terrestrial > Deep subsurface >... | reverse complement strand
CTTCGGTAACAACCACATCTTCTTTTACAAAAACATTACTGTCAAAATCATCATTCTTCCACTGTGCAACAGGAAGCTCCTCACAAGTCTGTGTCAAGGTGTCGTCCTCTTTTATCGGTCCATTATCAAAAGGTGTTTCTCGGAATATGATCTCTTCGTCGATTTCATCGCGAAGTGCGCCGATTTTTAAACAAAGTCTTCCAAAATATTTCATTTGAGTCTCTAAGAAAAATTTGCAGTAATTGGAGTAGAGTACAATTTTGTCTTTTAGGACACTGGTTTCATACTCATGAGTATTGATAAGATTTGCGATGCGAAACCCGCTCTGGGATTTGTAAACGTATTTGTTTACAAGCTTCTCTTTCTCATGAAATTTGTTGATCAATTTTTCAATCAACTCTGTTACATTGTCATGAACCAAGACAATTTCTTCTAGCGTATACTCGTGAAATGGTTCTAAATCTTTGTAAACTGGATGGTTTTTAAGAGTAGGAACTTTTAGATTATAGTCTTCAAAAACCTTGTACAAAATACCATATAAATTGTAGTAGTCACAGTATGTGCGATTGGTTAATAGCATGAAATTCCGCTGCATATTGTCCATTTCAACGGTCATAACCTTGTATTGAAAATGAAACGACTCAAGACAAATCAAGAAAATCTTATTATTGTTGTCTTTGTCTTTGATGAAATCTGTATGTATCTCTTTTAACCGTGCCAGTTTGTGTTTAATGGTATTTATGATATCTCCTATTTCACATACCACGTTTTTTATGTTTACAAAATCCGCTATAAGATCGTGTAATTCCTTGTCCATTTATAATACAATTATATTTTTATCCAATTTCGCGGAAACATTGTCGATATGTCACTGTGAATCATACGACCAAACCAGACAGACGGGTAGCATACGATTTTGTCTTCACTTGTATTTAAATAAGCAGCCCACCAACTGAAACTACTGTTTGCAATGATATTATGTTTATTATTACTCATTGCAAGCAGTTCTTCCCAGTCGGTCTCCATTCTACGCCTTTCAAACGCAACATTTCTAAACTCTTGTCTTATCATTTCAATATTTGTCTTGACTGTCTCTAAATCATCATCTTCGCAAAAGTATTCAACGCAAGTTATGCTGGGATCCATCAACAAAATATATTGCAGCGCGTCTGTGTAGTAATCGACATTGAGGATAGGGTGGCAGTCTGGCAACTCTTTGTAATCACCCAGACGGAAATGCATTGATATCGCATGTTCATTTTTAACAGACTTTTGTCTTTGATCCATTTGCAACATCTCACGTATTTGGATGAAATGCGTTTCGAAAAAATCGGGGCTCTGAAAGTACCCATTTAGCATAATATCTCTGTTTAATGGTGGGTCAAAAAATGCTGGATTGCCTTGATCGATTTGATAAAAGTCACCCTCGATTTCGTCGCAAGTGTCTTCTATAATGGGTGCAAAAAGTGTGTGCCAATATGTGTTTCTTTTTCCCAAATTGGTTGTGTATTTAAATTTAAATTTCATATTATGATTAATTGAATATGCGATTGTGGCAAAAATTTGAAATAACTGGTTCCCTAAACCTCCATACAACATGCACGATACATACATGTTAAAATATATAAACTGCTACGAGCGAAGATTTTAAACGACTTTAACGCATTTATAAAAATACGTGTCTTTCGAGACACCATTGCAAGAGGTTTGCAATTTCGTCCCCTAATGTGATATGTGTGTTTACATGCCACCAGTCTTTGAATATGGACTCGAATGCGTCCACTTCCTGTTTCGTTTGGAGAAAGGAGTATGGGGATTTGTATTCCTTGACTACTTCCTCTTTTACTTCTTTTACTTCTTTTACTTCTTTCACTTCTTCTTCTTCTTTCACTTCTTCTTCTTCTTCTTCTTTCACTTCTTCCTCTTCTTCTTCATCAACCAAGTATTCTTCTCCATCATCTGATTCTTCATCACAATCTTCGGTATCAGACTCTTCTTTATCCACTTCTTTTTTACTGCGTTCTTCTCGACTTATATAGTTGTAAATATTCCACTTGCCGTCATTTATGGCAATATATTTAGTGTTACTCTTTATTATGGCGCGGTAAAGTCGCTGAGAAGTAATTGTTACAAATGCATGATATTTGTTCCCTTGTGTATGTCGGATGTCTATTTTAGTGACTTTGGATTTGTTGAAAAACTTTTCAACGTTTAATTTGAAAAGATTCTTGTTTAAAGGGATGGGACCCTCTTTCGTCCCAAGAAAGATGTAATATTTGCGACCCGGCGACATTATTTTTTTTTTGATTCAATCCATAAACTTGCAGAAAAAATATGTAATGCACATTTATACTATCACTTCATGGCAGACGAATTTATTAAAGAACAAGACGGCGTTACTGTCGAAACATCAAGTATCATTGAGGTGCAATGGTCAAAAGAGAACGAAAAAATCGTCGTCGAGTGGTGCGACATTGCAAAATGCTACAAATGGTTGCACACTAGGGCACACCAAAAATTCTCCTACATGCACGCGTGGTTCACCATCCCCGCAATTATTCTGTCAACGATTTCGGGAACGGCATCATTTGCCCAAGGCAGCTTGCCCGTCTCTATGCAAACCTTGGCGCCGATGGTGATCGGTTCCGTCAACATTTTCATCGGCATCTTGACAACCATCCAACAATATTTGAAAATCTCCGAGTACAATGAGTCCCACCGCGTCTCTGCTATCGCGTGGGACAAATTTGCGCGAAATATCCGTATTCTTGAAGACAAATCGCGACGAGTTTGATCGTTTAATGGAAACGAGTCCATCGATCCCCATTTCCGTCACGAACGAATTCTTGGAAACATTCTCAGGCCGAACGCAAACTTGGCTCTGCTGCTCGAAGAAGAACGCCGACAACAAGATCAAGAAAGAAGAAGAAATGAAGAAGAAAGAGGCAATGTTCGAGAAGTTGAAGAAACCCGACGTTTGCAACATCATCGTGAGTGCCGACGACGATCGTCATCCTTGGTACAAAGAGGCAACAAGTCCACAACCCGCAAAGAGCGAGGAAGTCATGTACTCGGTCGTGTCGCAGAAAATCACCAAAATACAAGAAGATTATGAGAAACGGCTACAAAGAGAAAAAGAGCGAAGAGACCAAGAGGAGGAGGAGAAAAGGCGAAAGGTGGAGCTTCAACTAAAATTCATCAACACTACAAAGTCAGTTGCGAACAAGGTAAAAGAACAAAACAAAAACATAGACTCTTACATTACTTTGTTTTCAGAAAACCACGGAAGGTGGCCGATGAAAGACGAAGTTCGAACTGCCATGAGCGACAAAGTCGATGACGAAATGTTGAGCAAATTCTTGGACACTTATATGTCGGAGGAGTTTGTCAATTTAAATTACGCAGAAGAAGAAGAACTCGGTCCAGATGCAGTTTGATCCGATCGATAATTGGCTAAACAAATGAGGGCAAGACAAACTAGCCACACACAGGCGCAGTACAGTGGGAATTTTATTTGCATATTTTTGAATGCATATGTCATTCCATAAAAGACTCCGGCAATAAAGAGCAAGACAAATGTCCAAAAATATTTCGACTGATAAAATGAGCTTATTTCAAATAGATCATTGTCTTTAACCAATACATTTTGTTCTTCCGGAGATATTTGATCGCCTTGTAATTGATCGCCTTGTATTTGATCGCCTTGTATTTGATCGCCTTGTAGTTGATCGCCTTGTAATTGATCGCCTTGTATTTGATCGCCTTGTATTTGATCGCCTTGTAATTGATCGCCTTGTATTTGATCGCCTTGTATTTGATCGCCTTGTAATTGATCGCCTTGTATTTGATCTACTTCTTCTGTACTCATCCACAAATTATAAAATAAGATTATGTTATAATTTATCTAATACTGCGTAAATTGAGACGGCGTTCTAACTGCGAAAAATTCATGTCCTTGTTTTTTTGCCGCTAATATATCTCCTTTGAAATAGATTGATTTGTCTTCAGCATAAGACATTTTGTCTTTTTTATACTCTTCCAACTGACTTTCGTCTAGTATGCAAACATACTCGCCAGGGAAGAATGCATACCGCTGATACAGTTTCGCATTCTCTTTGTCCAATGGCAAAAAACTAAAATAGTAAAAATCCCCAATCGATTCTATATTGGTTAACTCGGTGGGCTCTGCTTTCTTTAAGTTTTTCATCTGTTTGTCTTCGTTTGTAACATCACACAAGTAACCACTGAATGGTTCATCTTTAATCAAAAGCCATGCATTGTTTTCGAAAAGAGTGCGGACCGAGTCGTCTACATCATCATCAAATACTTTGAATGTATGAAAGAGTTCGTTCAAAATTGTCTCTGTATACGCATCATTCAAACTTGTTGAAGATGTCACTTTTACAAATGCATATATGCTGTTGTTAATATTTAAATAACCAATATATTTGGACGTCATCGATGAAGACAAAGTGTCTGTTAAAGACAAGTCTTTATTTAAAGAGGTTGTTTGTTGCAAAACAGATTTGTCTTGATTAGTTATTGGTTGCATAATGGACCTTTCTACCTCTTCATTTGTTGTAAACAATGCACTTGCTTTAGTCAAATCGCCACCTCCGACACTCTGTACATTCGAATAAAAGCTATTTGTAAACTTTAAAACCTCAGACTCAAATGACTTGTCTAAAGGGTCATCCGAACTTTCGCCATCGAGGAATCCTCCTTTTTGCGAAGGTGTAAAGACAAATGAAGGAAAAAATGCTTTTTTGTCTCTGGTTTCAACAATGTATTTAACAAAATTGACATCCGAATTGTAAGCACAAACGTGAATTTTTGTCTCCTCTGTGATCTTTTGTGAAGTCCAATTTTTGAAAAGATACTGGGGCAAAATATCATCGTAGCTCTGTTTTACGGGTACTTCGTTTTCTAGCGAAGCAGTTGTTTCGTATTCTTCTTCCTCAACTACGTTTTCTGGTACTTTCGCCGATTCTACTACCTCGCCTCCATGACGGCGCTTTGTTCCCGAGAATATTTGTTTTATCAAATGATTGTTTTTGTCAGCAAACATTTTAATATAAATGTATATTATTTTGTCAAATAATGTATATAGGAAATGAACACATTTGAAACAACCAAAGATAGACTCAACAGTATGATTACAAACCAATCAACAATGCTTTCGGGACTTCTTGGTGTCTCGGTTGCAATTTTAGGATATTATGTTTTTGTAAAGTCGGATTCCGATTCAGAGTCTTCGAAGGAAGAGGTGCCACAAGAAGAGGTTGAAGAACCCCAAGTTGAAGAACCTCCAGTTGAAGAAGAAGCACCTCCTCCTCCTCCTCCAGTAGAAGAGGAACCTAAGGCAGAAGAGGAACAAAAGGGTGGTAAATCGAAAAGCAAAAGGAAGAAGTCAAGACGCCAGAAAAGCAAGAAGAAGAAGACCTCATCCAGCAGGCGGCGCCGTTGATTTTGTTCCACTTGTTGGATCGCTGAACACTTTGTGCACAACCCACCCTCCAATGAGTACCCACATTGTGGTAATCATATTCCCGCCAGTGTACATAATCCACCTAAATGCACTGCAATGCGGCGTTGGTGCGATAAACGGCGACAGGAAAAACCCATACGCGGTCGGTGGTGTGCAAAAATACGTATATAAGTGAGGAGTAAAATAATGCAAGACAATCCACATAAAATATATACCGATAGGTGTAGACAAATAGCGAATAGTTTGTTGTATCATATTAAACTATTCTTCAAACACGGGTTGTCTTTATGTCTCTTTTTTTTTATTAACCATCAATTTTATCACAGCATATTATGCTCACAGAAGTTGTTCAATTGCATCCTTCTGCTCTTGTGTAAGTGCATCTGGAAAGACAACTTCGAATTCCAAGACAAAATTGCCCACTACACCATTCTTGATCATGCCCCAGTTTTTAATAACCTGTTTTGCTCCAGTGTAAATAACGACATTAACATTAAGCGATATTTGGTTGCCACTTAAATGGTCAAGTTTAAACTTGAATCCACAAAGCGCCTCTTTGAGAGTTATTTTCTTCTTATAATGAAGATCGGTGTCACTGCGCGTAAACTCGGTGTCATTTGTCACGCGTATATTCAATTTTACGTCACCCTGCGTCCCTAAAATCACATGCCCTTTGTCTTGAATTAGAACGCAGTCACCATTGTCAACACCCTGAGGAATGTTCACAATAAGCGTTTCTGTTTCTTTGGTCATTGAGTTGGTGGTTTTCACAAACCGTTCAATCTCAATTTGAAGCGGCGTCCCATCGTATGCATTTTTCAATGTGATTTCAACGTCTTTCTCGATCGGATCGGGTTTGTTGACCCTGCGTTCAAAACCGTGCATTTCTCCAAAAAGCATTTCAAATATGTTTTGGCCGCCCGTATGGGCAAAATGGATGTTCGGACCCCCTGCTTGGGCAAAATGGATGTTGGGACCGCCGCTAGTATGGGCGAAATGGACACCAGGACCGAATGGGAAACCTTGACCAAAAGGGTTGTTGCCCTGACCAAAAGGGTTGTTGCCCTGACCAAAAGGGTTGTTGCCCTGACCAAAAGGGTTGTTATTAAAAGGGCCTCCCGGACCAAAAGGGAATCCCGGTGGAAAACCTTGCCTAGGAACGCCCTGCAACTCCATGTCATATTGTTGTCTTTGTTGCGCATCGCTCAAAATGTCATTCGCAGAATTAATTTCCTGCATTCTCCGATTTGCTTCATCCTGTTCTTCTGCGCTTTTACCCTGTACCTTATCCGGATGGTACTTCATGGACATCGCGCGAAATGCCTGCTTGATTTCCTTTTCAGTTGCTTCTTTCGAAACGCCAAGTGTCTCATAGTGTGTCGACATCTGCAATAATATATATAGTAATCATTTTTCTAATTTTTTATATATTTTTTTCAAAAAAGGATAAAAGCAAATAATATAAAATCGAAATGCGTAAATTGGGTAAAGTATTGGTTTTTTATGCAACGATTTCTTGAATTCCGCTCTAATCCGATTATACAAAAATATGAAAATATCGCGTCTTTCACTGTATGTTCAATAACACTTGCAAATGTACTTCTTTACCAGTGGTTTTCGTCAACCGCATTTATCCACATCATCAATGTTTCCATTTTATCGTATTGTTCCATCGATTTACTCTTTGCGAAGAATGACGCATTTATTCACCACGTGCTGACAGTAGGCACCATTGGGTTCGCATATTTGCACGGGATTCCGGCCGACACGATTTTCACTGCATTTGGTACTTTATTGATGACAGAAATGAGTACGTTCTTCTACATTGCTCGAGTATGGTTGGAGGAGTATATGGGACCAAATAACCGCATGTTTTCCACAATTTATGCCATCAATGCTCTCCTATTCATCTTGAGTTTTTTCAAACTTCGAGTTTACGACTTTTATATCGACATTGTGAGGAATCCGCGCACTTACGAAGTTTTGTCTTCATTTACGCAAAATTCGATTCCAAGATGTTTGCACATATACGGTTGCATTTACGGATTGTTTCTGCTCAATTTATTTTGGTTCTCGCTGATTTGCAAGAAGCTTTATAAAATGATTATTATCAACCATTTCAAGTTTCTCAATAGCAATGTATTTGCCGAAACGCTTCTTCAATATACTTATTTACTCAATGTGTATGCAGCATTCACCCTTTACGGAAGCAATGACGCATTTGTCTTGGACGTTTTTGGCATTTTGACATTTGCTTTTTGCAGTTATGTCTTTCATGCAAAGCTCGCAAAGTATTATTTGCGCAAGTATTTGGTGGTATATACTTCCAGTGATATTATCGACATCTATGCGAACCACCATGTCGCTATTCATATGCGGTCATTCCTAGTAGTAGCCACGCATTTTGTATTGTCTTATAATGCAGACCGCGATCTCATATTTTTATCTGGCGCATCACACCTGATTGGTATTGTTGGATTTTATAGGAAATTGTTGGCAATTGTCTCATTGAAGAAACAGATTCTCGACGATGGAGAGATTTCGACGCACACAATGTATAAATACTGCCTTTTGCCAAGTGCAATCGATTGTATGTTAATTGTATTGAACGCTTCAACCATTGAATTAAAGGCAGACTTGTTGGCCATAAATGTTGCAATCGGTGTGCTTTTGTATGTAGTGCCCTTTTACGAGTTGAATCATTTAGCATTGCATCTTTTAGTTTTTGGCCAAACACTTTGTTTAATAAACTGCAATCTGGCTATAAAGTCATAAAACAAGGACATACAAAAAAAATGATCATGGACGATTGGGACTCGTTTGAAATTTTTTCGGAGGACCATCATAATGATGATACAAATGATGATGATACAAATGATGATGATCATGATACATCATTCAACTTAACTCGCGATTATGGAAACTTCACTCCAAAAAAAAGGATTTTGACAGACGACGAGGAAAAAAAGAGGAGATTAAGAAATCGCCTTAGTGCCCATATGAGTCGCGTAAAGCAGCGCAATTATATTGAATTTTTAAAGTCGCTCATCGAGGAGAAAAACGCCATCATCCAATTTCAAAAAAGAAAGATTTTGGAACTTCGAAAAGAACTGATTGAGCATCAGCAAAACAAAAACAAAAACATATAACGTTATTTTTTTTCGTTATATCTTTTATACATGCGAGATTTCACAGAGGTTGTGTTACAAATGCTAACATTCATTGAAGAAGACGATGAGTTGAAATTGAACTTGACCAAAATATTAGAGGATTATCAATATAAAGCACCCGAAATGAAGGCTGTGGCTTGGAAACAAGTTCAGCTATCTTTGCAACGCCGATTTGACCATTTGAAGAAAGAAGATGAGTTGCCAAGTTGGGCTCTCGAAATGTTGAAAGTATGGACAAATAAAGTGTAAAAACAAACAAAGTTTCAAATATTATTATTATTATTATTATTATTATTTTCCCAAAACCGATTAAACCCAAGTCTCCTATTGGATTTAATGCAAAAAGAACCCCCAACATTTATTTTGAAATATCGCCCCTACTTTGTCACAGATTTCTACTTGGACCAGGCGCATATCGATGTACTCAAAACGCTTCATGAATTGAACGATCTGAATATTCTTCTGGTGGGAAACGCATGTTCCGGAAAAACATCTCTTATCTACGCAATCATTCGCGAATACTATGGACTCAATGAAACCGCGACTTTCCCCGAATACAACATCATGTTTATAAACAATCTGAAAGAACAGGGCATCCAGTTCTTCCGCACCGAAATGAAAACGTTTTGTCAATCGTCTTCCAACATTCCGAACAAGAAAAAGTTCATTGTAATCGACGACATTGACACTATTAACGAGCAGAGCCAGCAGGTATTCCGCAACTATTTGGACAAGTATTCGAAAAATATACAATTCATTTCAGTTTGCTCCAATATACAGAAAGTAAACGAGAGTTTGCAGTCGCGTCTGCATATTTTGAAAATCAATCAAGTGAGTCGGTCAAACTTGGAGGCGACCATGGCGAAAATAGTGAAAAAGGAGTGCATTGAAATCGACGAGTTCGCGAAAGAGTTTTTGATCAATATTAGCGACAATTCGATTCGCGTGTTAATCAACCATTTGGAAAAGATTTTTATTCTGGGTCGTCGCGCCGATTTGGAACTGGTTCAAAAATTGTGTTCAAACATTTCGTATGTGCAGTTTGACAATTATTTGACAAAGTTGAAGGAACGCGACTTGCGCGGTGCAATCGGCATCTTGTACGAAATCCACGACTATGGCTATTCTGTCATTGACATTTTGGACTATTTTTTCACGTTTGTTAAGTTCACGAAGAATTTGGACGAGGTGCAAAAGTATCGCACGATTCCTCTGTTGTGCAAATACATTACGATTTTCCACAAGATGCACGAAGACGTAATTGAGCTGGCATTTTTTACAAACAACCTAATGTCGGAGCTGTTTCAGCAGTAGCTCCGTAGAATACAAAAAAGTTTATGTAGTATTGTGACTGGTTGTACTTGACTTCAGATTCGATTTTGATACCATTATGTTTGCAAATTTGGCGAATAATGTTGGTGAAAGACGTGTATACAAAGTCCCTGTCTACATAGAATTGTTTCGATGCGTGATAGTACGGTGCTATTTGTTCAATGAATGGTTTGTGTAGCTCTGCAAATAGCATTTTTTTATATGAATTAATGTCAATAAAGTAGTACTTCTCTGTTTTTAAACAAATTTGTTCTAACAAATCGAAAAGAATATTTTGAGGTATTTCCGATTTGAAAATTTGTTTTAACATGTTGGTTTTTGTTTTGTCGACTACTTTCTTTATATACAATAATAATTTATTTTTTATATATTATTATTTTGCAATAAATTAAGTTATGGAAACGTTTGTGCTTAAATGGTCGCTACGCTTTTGATCTCCGTGTCAGCAAAGTACTCGTTAATCACATCGATTGCCGATGACTTCAAGTACTTGACTATGATCGGATTTGTCTTAAGTACCTCGTCTGACGACAAATAAGCAAACCATTGATACTTTGGTCTTGCTAGAATTTCGTGAGCGGGTATGTAGATACCATAAGCATCTTTGTCCAAATCCAAAAAGTTTTCGCTCATTAAATGCTCGAGTAAGATCTGCTTGCCCTTTGTCGACTTAATACCAATTTGCTTCCCATTTATGATAGTAATGCGACCGCCGCTTGTAAGCAACCACTGCTGCATTTTTCCAACGAATTTGGGTTCAACTGTGAAATGTCCAGTGGGGTCGACTTTGTTTTCGGCAAGCATTTGCTTAATTTCCGGGCATCCCTTCTTCGCTCCCATCATTTTCATCGACGGCGCAAAATTGGCGTTTTCGCGCTTGTTCGCAACATTGGTCGAGCGGTTTATTTCCTCCACAAAGAAGGGCGCTGACTGTTCATAAAGCGGCATCAAGTTCTTCATACATACGAACGAATTGGGCACAACAATGCCTCCATACAAGTAGAGCAATTGTAACATGCCAACTTCGCGATATGCGGACTTGTGTGGCTCCGACAGCGAAGCCAAGTTGACTTCCCATGTCGGGATCAGCTTGCTAAATGTTTCGTCATCAATAAGACATATATTGAAGTCTTTTCCACAATGGTTGATGATAGACTTGATGGTAAGGTGGATATACGGCTGGTTAAGGTCCGTGGTGTTTCTACTATAAAAGTCCTTCCATTGTCTTGCGTTTTTTTCGTAGGTGCTGTGTATCCACAATTTGGGTCGGTTCATTCCATAAAGCGGCGACTCGTTCAACAAGTATTTGCGAATGAGTTCGTTCTCGACTTCGTTGTTGGATAACCCCTGTTTAATTTTGTCTCCATAATAACTAACGATCGCGATTATTCCCACGGCTACTAAATAATGATATGCGTATTTTCTATCAAACATCGTTCGTTTCTTTATAATATCGACACATAAATTATTGTCTTATTTCAATTGTAAGAATGCCGCGCGCACCGCCTTCTGTTTTTCCTCGTACTCCTTTTGCAACATGTAGTCGCGATGTTGTTTGTTCATGATGATGCGTTCTTTTTCACTCTGTTGTCTTTCCAAAAGTGCGGCGGCCTCAATTTTCGAAAGTGGTGCGCTTCCGCCCGCATCGCGTTCTCTTACAAATTGGTCGACCGTTTTGTACTGCGGCCTTTTTCCAAAGTCGCTTTCCGATACCGCAAACACGGTTTGGTCTTTGTGGACTTTTCGCAAGTCGTCGAACTTCAGTTTACTAAAAACATCGCAGTCCACATATTGCCCTCCATTGTCATCGTCGTCCTCATCAAAGTAATTGGTGCCCCCTCCTCCGCTCCTTAATTCCTGCACACCTTTGTAAACGGTTAGCGCGGCCTGTTTTTGCTTAATTGCCTCGAGTTCTTGTCCCATGTTTTTGGGATTCACTTGTCTTTTGCTGTAGTCTTCTGTTGCGTCGGTTTTGAACCACTCATATCTGGAAGTGTCGACTTTTTTGGCCATATTTTGATCAAAGAGTTCGTTGAATTTTTGACTCGATACCTTTTTGGATACGTCGAGTTGTTTCGGTTCTTCATTGTTGTTGTTTCCGATGCTTGATGGTTGATTCGACAATCCCCTGTTTTTTTGTTTGTATATATTTAGAACAATGTCGTATGCTTGTTTGTAAAAGTGAAAATAGGTGGCGGGTAGTCTCGACTTGTCTGGATGAATCATGAGCACTTTCATTTTGGCGGCGCGCATTGTTTCTTCTGTCAAGTTGTAATCCAAGTTGAAAAGCCCGAATATTTCCTCTAAAGAGTATTTGTTTATATCGAGGTTGTGGGTAGACGCCATTTTTGTTATATTTTGGCGGCATTTTAATTCAATGATTTAGACGGATGATTGATCGTTAAAGTGAACAAAATATTTGTCTCTGTGATATTATACAAATGCAATTTACTCCTCAAGTCAAAGTGAATACCACAACAAAAGTTGTTCCTATGATGGAGTGCGACGAGCTTAGTAGGGAAGCCTTTGAACAATTGCTCCGTGAAAATCCCGGAAAAGTTGTTCTAAAATTTGGAGCGACATGGTGCGGACCTTGCCAACGGATCGAGGCGCACGTACAGCAATGGTTTTCGAGAATGCCTAACTCCGTCAAGTGCATCATGATCGACATCGACGAGTCATTTGACCTGTATGCCGCTTTCAAATCGAAACGGCAAATTAATGGCATCCCCGCCATTCTTTGTTTCAACAGTGGAAATTTAAGTTATTTGCCGGATTCGTCTGTGGCTGGTGCCGATTTTGATCAAGTGAACACTTTCTTTAGACAAGTTGCTGCAACTTCTTCTTAAAAACGTACTCTTAAGGATTTCCGATGTTTATGGGACCTTGTAACGATTCATTATTCATGAAAGCTATGAGTTCATGTGCGGTCTCGTCGTCCACGTTGAATATTCGCGCAATCCGGACTTCCAATCCGGACGCCTTGCTGCTTTCGACCACGATGGTCTCGGCCAATCCTTCCGAGGTGGAAGCATGGAGTAGTAGTCGCGCACCTTTTTTATGCGCAAGTTCAACTGCATTAAAGGTTCCCATAACGCAAGTTTTGATTGTTGACAGCGGGTCTTCTTGTTGTGCGGTGCAGGCCAAGTAGTAGATCTGACTAACATTGGTGTCTTTTAACTCGATAGGGTTCACAATATTATGGTGAATATATTCGAAACGCGGGTTCTTAAACAATTCCTCTTTGGGCTCCGGAAATGTATGGTGTATAAAAATGACATGATGACCGTCTTCAATCAATTTCTGGCACAATTGGTTGCCAATGAATCCCGCGCCACCTAGTACAACGATCTTGGGACAAGTGGGTTTCATTACTTTTGGTGTGTGTGTAGTCATCATGGATTCTTCAAACATGTGCTCCATTTTATATATAATACGATTGTGTGTGTAAAAATGTTTATATTTCTTTCTTTGTTTCTTTGTTTGTTTGTTTCTTTGTTTAAGGAAAAAATAAATTATTCAAAAAAATGTTCAATACGCGCCTACTATGGAGGTTCGGTTCTGATATTCTGTTATGCGGCTTCGCAGAGTGTTAGTGTCCTTGTATACCTCCATATTTGTAGCAGATTTATATAAATAATATTCGCATTTGGCGGCGAACTGGGGGATTTTGTTTTGGAGGACATTCCAGCGGTCCGCAAACTTTGCCAAAGAGAAATACTCGACGAAACACTTTCTAAGCAAATTGAACATTACAATCCGCAGTAGAGTGTCTTTATCGGAGCCGTCAATTGGATAAATGTCGCATTCGGTGCGTAGCGACACTAGTGCATGGGCGGCAGAGACGTCTTTTTTTTCAAACATTTTTTTTGCAATTTTTTTTGCAATTTTTTTTGCAATTTTTTTTGTAAATTTTTTTTGCAATTTTTTTTTTTAATTTTTTTTTCAATTTTTTTTGTAAATTTTTACATTGGATAATATTTTTATGATTCAAACAAATTACAAGTACAAACTTTGACTCGTTGTTACGTACTTCAAAATAAGTCCGTCAATGGCCGCAAGTTTATGCATAAGTTCAATTTTGTTAAGTTGTTCGCACATTCCTATCATTTCTCTAACAAGCGTCGAAATTTTCAGAACCGCTTTGGTAAAATCACCAATCGTCAAGTCGTAATCATAGATGACACCCTTGCATTGCTCTTCGTTTTCACAGTCGCACCAACTTAATATAACGTCTACTAGGCCATAATTGAATCCTTCTAATCCGGACTCTTTTACAAAGACGTTTCGACTGTCTTGGGCTACTATCAACGAATGACGTATGTGGTCGAACTGCATAATTTTTGCATGGAGCATTTCGTTCTCTATGTAGAGTTCATCGTTGCGCGCATCAGTAAACAATGAAAAAAAAGCGGCCAATTCACGCGACCCAAACTCTTCAAAGTAGTTCCATTCGGTGCAAATGACCGCAATGAGCACTGGATTTATTTCAGCGAGACACGATGCGATGACACCTTTCTCTGACGTCAGACGGAGAAAGTCAACATCTAGTCGCTCTATAATTCCAAACTCCAACAAAATCGAAATCAAATTGTGTATTTGCGTATTGATGGACGCTTCGTTTCCCGTTAGAGCCGCCTCTTTTTCTTTTAATGCCTCTTTTAACGCCACGACTTCCGAATATGGAACCAAATCCTTATCCAAGTTGGGGTGCTCCGCTTTCATTTTAAGCATTTCTAATTCAATCTCCTTGCGCTTCTTGTTTGCACTCATTTTCAACCGTTGTAGTCGCGCGTGGTACATTTGAAGAACTTCCATGTTTGCCATGACAGATTTTGCCTCGATTTTGCGGGTTAATTCCACGATTTCCGATGTTAGACCGGAAGACACTTTATCGATTTCCGACTTGTACATCGACCTCTTTACGAAAGCCTCGATGTCCTCGATCGAAACATTGGTGGATGTTTTGAACAAATTGAGTGCCACCGAGTAGTATATTTGAAACTTACTCACAAGTCGTTGCGGCTTACCACACAAAATCTCCATGTAGGTGCCGACGTCGGGTTGATCGAACAAATTCAAGCAATGAATCACGTGACCAACTGTGTCGATGCCTCGACGACCCGCCCTCCCAGCCATCTGCGTATACTCATGCGACAAGAGATAGCGC
>Ga0247722_10001120_pt1 | contig 15162 bp, 20 predicted proteins | sample MSEWelMarce3H_FC_FD_189094 | JGI IMG/M metagenome (GOLD analysis project Ga0247722, IMG submission 189094) | Subsurface sediment microbial communities from gas well in West Virginia, United States - MSEEL Well Study Marcellus 3H_FC | ecosystem: Environmental > Terrestrial > Deep subsurface >... | reverse complement strand
GCTTCTAATATGTCTTCAATATAAATCTCTCTGTCATCCGGCAAGCCATTCATTGGAATATTGGTCCAATAAAGTCTCTGACGATTCTGCGCGGAAAAAATATTACTGTTGATCAAAATTGGATCGACACCTAGAATATCAGTGATGATCGCTTGCCACTCCTTCTTCATCTTCACGTTCTCGAGCATAAAGTATTTTGGCTGGCATTCTTTCAAAAGTCTTACCCATTCATAGAATAGCCCGCTCTTGCCATCGAATCCAGATCCATTGCCAGCATTGGATAGCGATTGGCAAGGACTTCCGCCAATCAATAGATCGATCTTTGGAAGATCCTTTCCATTCACTTTAGTTACATCCCCTATTTGAATAGTATTTGGATAGTTTTTAATAGCTACTTTGATAGAAGCCGCTTCTATCTCAGAGGCGAAGTATTTATCTACTTCAATACCAAGCTTATCCAATGCGATTTGTCCGCAAGACATGCCATCAAATAGAGAAAGGACGTTCATCTTAGTATCTGTATTCGTCGTTTTTGTATGGTCCTTCTACAGCAACACCGATATAATCAGCTTGCTCTTTAGTAAGTTCATCTAATTCTACACCAATCTTCTCTAAGTGAAGCCTAGCCACTTTCTCATCTAAATGTTTAGGTAAAGTATAAACTTTATTCTCATATTTATCAGAATGGTTCCAAAGCTCTAATTGTGCAAGTACTTGATTTGTAAAAGAGTTTGACATTACGAATGATGGATGTCCTGTAGCACAACCTAAGTTCACAAGTCTTCCTTCTGCTAATACAATAACGTCTTTTCCTTCTACGTCATAGATATCTACTTGTGGCTTAACCTCTGTTTTAGAATAGCTTTTGTTCAACCAAGCCATATCAATCTCATTATCAAAGTGTCCAATATTGCAAACGATAGTCTTATCTTTCATTGCCATAAAGTGTTTTCCTGCAATGATGTCTTTGTTTCCTGTAGCAGTAACTACGATATCAACTAAATTTATTACATTGTCAAGCTTCTTTACCTCAAATCCATCCATTGCAGCCTGTAAAGCACAGATTGGATCAATCTCAGTAACGATTACTCTTGCACCGGCACCTTGCAAAGAAGCAGCAGAGCCTTTTCCAACATCGCCATATCCACATACAACTGCAACTTTTCCTGCCATCATAACGTCTGTTGCTCTACGAATAGAATCTACTAAAGATTCTTTGCATCCATATTTGTTATCAAACTTAGATTTAGTAACAGAATCGTTTACGTTGATTGCCGGCAATAAAAGAGTTCCGTTTTTCATTCTTTCATAAAGCCTGTGAACTCCTGTAGTAGTTTCTTCAGACAAGCCTTTGATATCTTCTGCCAAATGTGGGTATTTGTCAAATACTAAGTTTGTCAAGTCACCACCATCGTCTAAGATCATATTAAGGTATTTGCCACCTTCAAATGCGTTGATAGTTTGCTCGATACACCAATCAAACTCTTCTTCATTCATTCCTTTCCATGCATATACCGGAATACCAGCTTCTGCAATCGCTGCCGCTGCGTGATCCTGTGTAGAGAAGATGTTGCAAGAGCTCCAAGATACTTCTGCCCCTAATTCTACGAGAGTCTCAATCAAAACCGCGGTTTGGATCGTCATGTGCAGACATCCCGCGATTCTAGCTCCTTTCAAAGGAAGCTTTCCTTCGTATTCTTTTCGGATCGCCATCAATCCCGGCATCTCAGCCTCTGCTAGCCTGATTTCTTTTCTTCCCCACTCTGCCAAAGAAATATCTTTTACTTTGAAATTCTCGACCAATGTGTCATTTGATTTGTTATTCATTTAATTTCATTATTTTTTATGTTATACTCTGATGTGTTCGATATGTTTATAGAAAAAGCCTGCTATAAGCAGGCTTTTTTGTAAATATTCTTAGATTGAATCTATCTGATCCTGATATGTTCATGGTTGAGCACAAGATTAATGAAGTTGGCGTTGGATATCGCAGCCTGCAGCCTCAGCTGTCCTTTCGAATCTCTCTTGAATCTTATCTTTATCGCGCTGTTCTTAAAGAGAGGCTTGTATTTATTCATGTATGCCTTCCATGCTGCCTCGGTTTCAATGGTCTTGGTTTCCTTTTTTGTGATCCTGTGTGACCTCAGCTCTCTATACATGCTGTTGAAATCCTCCTTGTTTGCTTCTATGTCTGGAAGAAATGTTTTCCAGTCTTCTATCTTTATAGGTATGAAATATTCTTCAATTACCGTCTTTTCTGACGAATTGTCATGAAAGGAAACGCAAAGCATGAACTGTTCGATTTCTGCGGTCTGACGCTTTACTATTCCTTCTGGATTCCTCATGTATCCTGATATCCTCAGAAAGTCGCCAAGCTCTACGTCAGTGCCTTTCGCCATGCATTTGATGCTCCAGTTCATGTCTTTCTTGAATTCTTCTCCAATCGAATCCCAGACTGCCGGATTTATTCCTTTTTCGTTAACAATCTCTACGGTCTTGCAATCCACTCCTGTCTTTTCGTCTAGATATCTCTTGTCCAGAGTTCCCGACGCATCCCACTTGTCTGTATATCCAGCTCCGGATCCTTCTTTCTTGTGCAGGCCGTTGCCTTTTATAATCTGGCTTTCGTATTTGAATCCGTGGTTTTGCCTAGCCCTCTTTTCTTCATTGCTGTTCTTGTCGAATACGTATACGTATAAGATGTCTCCGTTTGATTCTATCTCGGAGTCAGGCATTATCTTGCCAGAATATCCTCTGGTAGAGTCGTCAAATGACTTCTTGTTTTTTATGTCTTTTTCTTTAAGCCTTATGTCGAAATTGCTATTAGATTTCACAGCGGTCTCTGATACGAATATTCCTGTGGCGAATTCGTCGTATGCGTTTTCCTTCATCCAGGCTTCTACGATATCCTGAGGATATATTCCAGCCGATATAAGACTGCCGAGCCTGAAGGACCTTGTGAATATGTATAGCCTCTTCTCGAGCAAGAATTGTTGGTATTTTTTTATCATCTGATATATATTAAAAATACCGATTCTTTTTTTTATTTTCTGAAAAAAAATCGGTATTATTTTCTTATATCTGCACTAAGCCTTCAGCTAATAAGCGACATCTTTAGGTAAGCAGCTTCTGCCTTTTCTATCAGCTCGCTTTTTCCTATACTCTTTGGTCCTGCGGTGTTGTTGTGTTCCCATTCCATAGAAGACAGCATATCAGAAAGCAAAGAAACTTCTATATTCGACTTTATGAAGTAGTGTGACTGTTCGGACTTGTCTTGGCTTTCGACGTAGTGCCTGCCAGCGTAGAACCCGACTCTCCTGAAAGCCATGTCATGCGGTCTGTCCTTCTTTACGAATTCGAAAAGATCGGTTTCTTTCTTCAAGACCTTAATCTCTCTGTCGCTTTCGCCGAGCCTCCATATCTGGAACACGCAGGGAACGTCGTAGTCGGACCCGTTCAGAGTGAACGACTTTTCTTCGAGGTCTATCTCTTTCTCAAGCCAATATCGAGCAGGCACTTTATTCTTTACCGAATCCTTTTTGAACGACTTTGGAAGTATGAACGCTATGCATTCCGCTCCTATCTCTACAGACTTTTTGATGAACTTCATCGCCAGCGAGCCTTGGTTTCCGAAAGGAGGATTCCCTATAACGAGAAACTTCGTTCCTGCGATTCCGGATGGATCGAATTCTAGCCAGTCTTGCATCGCTATTCCTTCTGCCTCTGGGGCGATATCCAGCGATATCAGCCTATTGTGTGATATCAGCCTTGAAAATGATCCGTTTCCGGCAGAAGGCTCTATGACAGCATCGAATTCTGATATGTCTACCATAGACAGCACCATTTCGACCGCTTCTTGCTTGGTGTAGAATTTGTCGTTTTCCTGCTTTTTGTTTCTAGAGTATGCCATTATTCTTTATTTTTTTTTATGTTATACTATAATATGTGTGACTTGTTTATAAAAAAAGCCTGCTATAAAGCAGGCTTCAATCTATTGAATCTTTTAAAAATCTTCGTCTAAGCTTTCGAAGTCGATGCTTCTATCGCTTGGCTTCTGATATTCAGAAACTTTTTTCTCAAAGAAATTTCCTTTGTTCTGAAGAGAAAGCATATCCATGAAATCGAAAGGATTCTCGGTGTTGTAGAATTTCTTGCAACCCAATTCGCTTAGCCAGTAGTCTGCTACGAACTCGATATATTGCTGCATCAGCTTGGCGTTCATTCCGATAAGAGAAACAGGTAAAGAGTCTGTTACGAATTCTTTCTCGATTTCTACCGCTTCTGTGATGATCTGCGTTATTCTTTCTTGGCTTACCTTGTTAGTGATATACTTGTTGTGAAGCAAGCAAGCGAATTCGCAGTGCAATCCTTCGTCTCTCGAAATAAGCTCGTTAGAGAACGCCAATCCTGGCATCAATCCTCTTTTCTTAAGCCAGAATATAGAGCAGAAAGATCCAGAGAAGAATATTCCTTCTACCGCTGCAAAAGCAATCAGGCGCTCTGCGAAAGATTCTGACTCGATCCATTTTAAGGCCCAGTCTGCTTTTCTCTTTACAGATGGAACAGTGTCGATTGCGTTGAACAATCGGTCTTTCTCATCGTTTTCTTTGATATAAGTATCGATAAGCAAAGAATAGGTCTCAGAATGCACGTTCTCCATGGCAATCTGGAATCCATAGAAAAACTTTGCTTCAGGATATTGAACTTCTTTCAAAAAGTTCTCGGCGAGATTCTCGTTTACGATTCCGTCTGACGCAGCAAAAAAAGCCAACACGTTTTTGATATAGTGCTTTTCGTCTGAGTTTAGCTTTTCGTCCCAGTCTGTCAAGTCTTGTGTCAAATCAATCTCTTCTGCAGTCCAGTTTGACATCTGTGCGGTTTTGTACTTCTCCCAAATATCGTGGTATTTCAAAGGAAATACAACGAACCTACTTGGATTCTCTTTCAATATATGTTCTTCCATAAATTTTATTGTTTTTATATATGTTATATATTAATATGAATGTCTTTTGTTTATTTTTATTATCGAGAATTGCCTAAAAAGCGAAAGCCACCAAGTAGCGAATTCGGCGGCTTTCTTATAGTACCCGTTGAGGCTTAAACTATACCGGTCCTAAAGTGGGACTGTGTCCCCCGGTTCATAATATAGTATATATTAAAAACCGCTCTTATGTTTTCGATATAGAATAAAAATATTCATTGCAGACCCTTATCTCCTAAAACGGCAAACTTTTTCGCCTTTCACAGATACAAGTAAAAACGACTCACAAAAAAACGAAATTTTAAATGGTAAAGCATGAAATCAAAGTAGAGTGTTCTGCAACAGAAGCACTTAGAGGAATAATCGAGAAATCTTACTTCATCGAAGGATTGGCAGGTAAGATACAGGGAAAAGAAAACTATATGGCTCTGACAGAAGAGATGGACGAAGTCGCTCACACGGTGCTAAAAGGCCTTCACAACGCCACTATCAAGATAGTAAATCCCGAAATCATAGACGGTACTATGAGATTTATGGTAGACGAAAGCAACGATGATTTGAGAATCTATCCAATCTCGATCTATTGCATCAAAGAAGACGAAAAATATATCTTCTACTAGACTCTTCAAAAGAGGTGATATCATTGTCTGCTTCACACGAGAATGGGAAAGCTTCACTTACGGGAAAAAGTACGATGTTCTGATGGACCAGATTGGAAACGTAATAGATGTCGCCAACGATAGAGGACTTAGACACATGCCTTGCTATGAACGTCAAGACAAGAGATATTTCCTTACTCTCGAAGAATGGCGTCTGATTAGGATAGACGAAATAATAAAACCAGTCGATTGACTGGTTTTATTTATTTTCTTATGGTTCTTATTCTATCGTTTTGATATTTACTTATATCAACACTTTGATTCTCTTTTAAAAAATCAACAATCTTTCTATACATTTCAATGGTAATCCTACAATCAGTAATGGCATCATGATAGTTGTCCATACTCAATCCAAGTGCCGGTCCAATCTTTGCCATAGAAGAAGATATCAATCCGTTGTCTCTGTCAGAAGTTCCTATAGATTTCACCAAATCAGAATATTTAGAATCTGTTTCTGCAAGTTTTTGTAATAGTGGTAAATAATACAGTTGTATTAGCATCTTCGTGTCGAAAACTTCAAAGCTTATTTTTTGACCTGAACGACCGACCAACATATTCATATCGAAACCAGCGTTTTGTGCAATGCCTAAAAGTGGCGAATATTGCTCAAGCCAACTAAAAAATTCTGCCAATATTTCATTTTCTTCTTTGTATTTATATCCACCTGATCCGTAGTGATTGAAGCTCAATATTCTTCTGCTTGTGTCATTTGGTTCATCGTATCTTGATTTTGTATCCGATGTCAACTTTATCTTTTCGTCGTACATATCAATTTCCTTAAAAGAATTACTTACAAAGTCGTATTGTGTGGCTATTGCAGAAACTTGTGTTAGCTGTTGTTGTTTGGGTCCGCCTAAACCGGTTGTTTCCGTGTCTATCCAAACCCAGTTCATTTTAGATTTAGAATCTAACCAATCTAAAATTTCGGGTATAGTCTTGTACCACATTTTGTTTTCATTAAGCTGTTCGTATCTAAGTATCATTCTATTGTATATATTAAACTTCGGAAGCATTTTTGTATTTCCATATAAATCCACCAGCGGATTTCGCAATACCCCGACAACAACTACTAACATTTCTTGAATCTATATTTAATTCATTTTGTATAGACTTCAATCCGATCCATTCTTTTATAAGAATACCTGATTTATCATATTGTAAAATAGTTTTCATTGGATTTGATATAACTTGTTCTATCCATTCAGACTTTTCTTTTTTGAAACCATACTCCGTTATATTTACAAATATCTTCTTTTTGGAAAATCCAAAAAAAGATGCACACTTATTGAGAGATAGATTTTCGATTATATATTTCTGATATAAAAGTTCTTTGTCTATAATAGATTTGGAATTTCCCTTTCCTCTATTATAGAAGGGATTTTCTTTTGCCTTTAACTTAACCGAATCTGATATATTTTTTTTATGCTCAGTGGATAGGGTAGTTCCTAACTTAGAAACTCTCATTTTTTGTTTAGTTGACTCGGTTCTTTTATAGTCATTACCATTTATACCACCAGTTGCAATATTAGTTAGATTAAAACCCCATTGTAAAAATTGCTCAATCCAATATCTTTCCCAAAATTCCCAATCTTCTATTAAAACTTCATCCAATATATCTATTATTGGAACTTCATTTTTATTTAAAAGAGATTTTATCCAATTTATTTTGTGTGATATTCTATCTGTTTTACATTCTATTATATGAGAATATAATCTTTTTCTTGGTGTATTTGATTTACCAATATATCTTATATTTCCACTTTTATCAGATAAGGTATAAATAAATGTAGTAGACTTCATATTTACAATTTGTTTATTGTATATATAAAAGTAAGTGTCCTCTCTTCTAACGTTTCACCATAAAGAACCATCCACTCGTGCTCTGACCTTTCACTTCCTCTTCAACTTCTTTAACTTCTTCTTTTCCTTGAGTAACCAAGTCTGCTGAATTTATTTTTACGGAACCGGGGAGCGAAAAATCGTATCTACCAACCATATTTCCTAGTGCCTGCTTTGAATATCCCACACAATATTTGAAGAATAGATCGTCGTTGAAAAGGTTCTCCTGCGGTATGTTGGCGTATGCTTCCATGATGACGTCGTATTTTACGTTCGTAAGTATATGAAGTCTGTGGTTCAGCTGGTTGAACTGATACTTCAGCGTGTATTTGTTAAGCTGGTTAAGCATGTCCGACATATTGTCCAACAAGGTCTTGTATGTTCCAAGCTCTCCAATCGTCGTAACATATGACGATAGGTATGGCTGGTTTGTCACACCCAGGTTCACAGAAAGGTTAGGTGTGTTTATTCCTAGCTGGAAAAGGCTTGCTCCTCTTACTTCGTATAGGTATATGACAGATTGTATCTCGCAAGGAACTTGAACGTAGTTGTATTTCGTGAATTCTTCGGCGAAGAACGCTTCTTTTTTTATCAGGAAGTACATCTTCTGCACCGCGTATTGATAAGATCTATAGAACCAAGGCAGCGCTCTTTTTTCTACTATCTGTCGGATCATTGTCTCTGGTAGTGATCTCGGCAACGCGCACCCTATCGTAAGCTCTGTGTTGATGCTGTCGATAAACTCGTCTATCGTCAGTCCTCCTTGGTATGGTATGTATTCATCTGCCATTTTTAAAGTCTTAGTTTATTGTATATATTAAAATCGAATTTCAGCTTTTCTTTACAATATCTTCCTTATATTTGCCATATATAAAAATATAGAAAACCATCATGAAAGGAGTATACAAAATAGGAAGATTTAGCAAAAAAGACGCGATAAAATCATACAAGACAATTTCCAGAGAGATAGAAGTAAAGAATTCCATAGGATGGACTTCTATGCACAAGGCTCACAAGTCTATCAAAGACTATACTAGGAGCCCTAAGCACAAAAAAGGCTATTCTCTCGAATAGCCTCTAAAATTATCATACGCCAAAGTTTTTGGAGTTTTTGAGCTGCTCCAGAATGTGCTGCTCGTCTAGGTTTATATACTTGGGTATCTTTACATAAATCTTTACGTATAGGTCTCCTAACCCATAGTGTATGTCTGGAATTCCCTTTCCGCCAATCCTTGCGGTCTTGCCATGCTCGGTCCCAGGCTCTATATAAAGAGACATCTCTCCATGTGGGGTAGATACGCTTACGTGCCCTCCGCATATCGCGTCTATGACAGATATGGTCTTTTCCACTATTATGTTGTTGGCTTCTCTCTTATACGAAAAGTCTTGTGCTTCTTCTACCAATATATGCAAGTCTCCTGGAACACCGTCTCTTATATTGTTTCCGAATCCGTGCATGGTCAGCTGCATTCCGTTTGATACTCCTACCGGTATTTCCACGTCTACCACTTGCTCTTTTACCTGTGTTCCTTCTCCATGGCAATGCGAGCATTTGTTTCGTATCGTCTTTCCTGATCCGCTGCAGTCTTGGCAGGTCATTTCTGTCCTCATCTGTCCGAACGGAGTGTTCTGAACGCCTATTCTGTGTCCTTTTCCGCCACATGATAGGCATTCTTTTATGTCTGTTCCTCCTTTTCCTTCGCAAGGATCGCATTTGTCATGCCTCTTGTATCTAAGCTTCTTGGTGCATCCCTTCAGGATCTCGTCTATGTTGAGAACGACTTTTATCCTTAGGTCTGAACCTTTGGCTTGCCTTCTTTGCTGCTGTCCGCCTCTGTTTCCGAATATGTCTCCAAACTGCGAGAATATGTCGTCCATTGAGAAGCCGCCACCTCCTCCAAAAGGATTTCCACCACCTCCGCCAAAAGGATTTCCGAAAGGATTTCCTGTGGCAGATCCAAAATTGTCGTAGTTTGCCTTCTTGTTTGAATCTGATAGTACGTCATACGCTTCCGCTGCGTCCTTGAATTTGGTTTCTGCTTCTGCATTTCCAGGATTCTTGTCAGGATGAAATTCCATTGCTTTCTTCCTATAGGCTTTCTTGATCTGTTCTTCTGTCGCGTTTCTATCTACTCCTAAAACGCTGTAGTAGTCTTTGCTCATATTTTGTATTTATAATTTTGTTATTTATTAAGGAATCAATACTCTCTTTTTAATAATACTTGTCTTTATATACCTGTCTACCATCTATTTAGAGTTTTCTTTATCCTCAGATCTCTTATCTGCGTCTGTATGTCTTCGACGTTCCTAGTCGCGTCCAAAAGCTCTGCGATATAGTTGTCTACGATGAGGACCAGCGTCTCTGACGTCCTATCCAGGCTATCGAATTCTATTAGAGAATTCTTGACTTTCGGCATTATCTCCAGCAGATATTCTATGAACTCGTCTATGTCGAAAAGAAGCTGGAACAATTCTAACTTCTTGTCTTTGAGTAGCACAGGCGGGTCGACGAAGACTTTGGCCCATGCTCTTCGTATGGCGGGAAATATCAGGTCAAGCGTCTTGTCGTCTTCTGGATAGAATGAACCGGAAAAAGCTTCGTCTTCGAAAAGGTGAAGCTTTTTGTCGATGACATAGTCCAATATATCTCTGAAATCAGAGCTCAGCCTTATTCCCTGGCAAAGAGTGTCGACCAGCAAGCTTCTGAAATCAGGATCTGTCTTTAGATCCAGTATGCTCTTCTCGCTGCTTTCGTCCACTATTTACCAAGTATTATTTTTGGAAATCTGAAAGGCTTTCCGTTTAGCATATATCCTTTGCTCGCTACGTCCAATATCTTGCTTTCGCCGATTTCCAGAACGGATATCACCTCGTGCAAGTCTTCGTCATATTCTTCTGTCTGGATAGTCTCGATACCATGCGACTTCAAGAACTTCTGGACTTTTCCCGCGATAAGCGACACTCCTTCTTTCGCTACCTCGTCTTTTATGTTTTTGATGGCTAGCTCGATTTCGCTGTCCATGTCAAGTATCGAAGTTATCATTGATATCTTCGTGCTACTCTTCAGCTCTTCCTTTTCTTTTAGCGTCCTTCTTTTGTAGTTTTCTAAGTCCGCGTAGAGAAGCATATATTTATCATTCGCTTCTTTTAATTGTTCTTCCAATTTTTCTTCCGAGATTTTCAATTGCTCTTCTAATAAAGATATGGCCTTCTTGTCTGCATTCGCCGTATCCAAATTTTTGTTTCTTTGTTTCTTTGCCATGTTATTAATAATTGAATTTTAATAGTTTTCTTACGTTGTTCGAGTTGTAGAACTCATAAGTGACATTCTTGTCTACTATCTGGTGAACTTCCAGCCTCTCCACATCCTTTTTGATGTTTTCGACATATTCTACCAGGTCCGAAAGCCCGTTTCTGTATCTCGTGCTTGGCTCCCAATAGTCTGGAAACTTTTCCACGAATTTGTCGACCGCCGCGTCTAGTGCTTTCTTTCTCACCAAAAGCAATTCTTTTTCCTTAAGCGACTTGTTTGTCAGAAGCTCCATCACATAGCCGTTGAACTTGTGTATGAGGTTGTCCGTCTCGATAACCTTAAGCAATCCGATGACGAGCGCGTCTTTTTCGGTCACTTCGATTTCCGTGTTTTCTTTAAGAATCTTCTCTGCTTCTTTGTCGGATCCGCCTAGTATGTAGTAGACATAATTGTCCCATAGGCACCTCTTTATTATATCTTCGGGATATATTCTTATTGTCATAGATAAATATATTTTTATTCTTATATATGCTTGGTTGTATAAAGTTTATCGCTATCTTTGTGAAAAATGACAAAGAACATGACCATAGAAGAAAAAATCGACTTGAACAAGCAAATACGAAAGTACGAAGGACACAATTCTTTCATATTGTCGCTTCAGAAGCAGCTTAAGACTAACAAGCAGCTGGCAAGGGAAGAGCACAACGGGAAGCCGGTCAAAATTCTCTCGGAAAGGCAATACGCGGCCGCCAAATCTTCTCTCAAATAAAACATTTATATTTTATTATATATAATGTCTATGGAAAATTTTAAATATACAGAAGACAGAAAGCCATTAGGCACGGTACATACGCTGTTCTCGGTGGACGAGTATTACCACGTAAGAAGAAAAGAAGACGGGAAGACTACTTTCCGATTCGTCGTAGTGTCCAACACAAAAAACGGAACAAGAGAGTACGAAATCTCGGAAAGCCAAATTCCAAAAGACATCAGGCCTCTATAAAATGAAGACAGGATTCACTTGCTCTTGCTTTGACCTCTTCCACGCAGGTCATATAATGATGCTGAAAGAAGCCAAGTCCGTATGCGACTACCTTATAGTAGGGCTTCAGACAGACCCTACCATAGACCGACCAGAAAAGAACAAGCCGATACAATCGGTATTCGAAAGGTTTGTGCAGCTAGAATCTTGCAAGTATGTAGACGAGATAGTCGTCTACGCCACCGAGAAAGACCTTCTCGACATACTGCACTCATATCCTATAAATATAAGGATAATAGGCGGAGAATACAAAGAAAAGGATTTTACCGGGAAGGATCTAGAGCATATCGAAATGTACTACAACAGCAGAAAGCATTCGTTCTCTACTACAGAGCTCAGAAAAAGAGTCATCGACAGATACGAATGCGAAAAGAAATCTTAAGAAATCTTTTTGAAGACTAGCTTGCAGCTTAGGTTGTGAGCTAGCTTTCTTATGAACTCTTCGTTTGCCTTTGTCTTGTGAAGCAGCTTTGGCTTCTTCACGACTTCAAAAGAAGAATCTTCGTTCATATAGATTAGTCCCGCGTAATCAGGAACTTCGTCGACGGAAATCAAATCCTTTGGCGTCACAAAAGTAAAGTAGTTAGGCAGAAGATACGTCAGCTGTCCTTTGACCGTCTTTGTGTGCTTCTCGTTTATTATATGAGTGTGCTTTTCCTTGATGAAATCCCTCTTGAAATCGGCCCTGCTAGTCTTTATCTCGTATTCGTATATGTAGTCGGACTTAGACACAGAGATCACGTCGCATTCTTGAAGCCCCATTCCCGTGAACCTTGTGGTTATCGGCGAATGCGATTTTTCGTATAGATACATACACATCGCGGATTCGATGTTCTGCGACTTAGAGTTGTCTCTCTTTATTTTGTTTACTGATGATTTTCTGCTCATATTGTATATATCGAATTTATCCATATCTTTGCTTAATGAAAAGATTCTTATTATCATACGACGAAGCTGTCTCGCTTACTTTAGGCGTGGACGCACCATTCTACGAATCAAAATTCTTGGTCGAAGGGTATGCTATATCTATCTTCAACTACCGCATCGCGCAATACTCCGACTTCTTGGACAATTCTGCTTTCGAAATGAGAGGACTGACTTTCGTGTTTCGTGAAGACGGATCCTTGTTCAAAAGATACTTGCTTCTGCACAAATTCTTCAACCTGAACCAAGCACCAGACTCTCAATACTCTTTATTGCAAGGCTTATGCATAAAATCGGTCTACAACAAAGAAGATGGTTCTGTGGCTTCTTTCATAAGACTGCCAAACGGCTCTGTCTTAGGAAAATCCAAAATGTCTTTCGAGTCCGACCAAGCAGCAGGAATGAACAGACTGTATAGGTCTAACGCGGATCTGAAAAGGTTCGTAGACTGGTCTTTAGACAACGACTATGTGGCAGTATTCGAATACGTAGCACCAAGCAACAGAATCGTTTTAAGATATTTAGACGAAGAGCTGATATTGCTTAGGCTAAGAGACAACAAAACTGGAGAATACCTGGACTTGTCTAGTTTCTCCAAAGAAATCGGCTCTTTGAAATCCGCGCCAAACTATACAGCCACATTAGACGAGCTTGTCGAGCTGTCTCATGCCATAGAGGACAAAGAAGGATGGATAGTAGAATTCGAAAGCGGCCTTTTTATAAAAGTCAAGACTGCTTGGTATGTTTCTCTTCACGGGCTTTTGACCGACGACCTATACAGAGAGCATTTGTTGGTCAAATATGTCTTAGACGAAAAGATTGACGACGTTCTAGGCCAAGTTCCTGAAGAAGACGCAGAAGCGCATACCAGAATCGAAAAGATAATAGCTGTTGTAAAGCTTGCCGTTTCTGAGAAAGCAAAAGACATAGGAAAGTCCTACGAACTATTTTTAGAAGGCTTGGTTGAAAAAGAATTGCCTGAAGATCAAAGGCTTGCTCTAATGAGAAAGGCCTTTGCTCTGAAGCATTGCAAAGAAAGAAATTTTGCGTTTGTAATGTCTTTGTCTAAAGGAAACACAGATGCATACGAGCTTGCCAAAGGCTGGGTTTTCGACCAAACAAAAAAGCTGACTATGGCCAGGGAATTCCTGGCAGAAAGAGATCCATCTATCTTCTTCATAGACTTGAAGGAAAGCGAAATCGAAGATTAATATATATCTAATGACATACAAAAAAAGGCTAAAGAAATTCAAAGCGATCGACCGAAAAAGAGGAAAAGTTCGCATAAAGAGGTTCTCTGATGGAGAGTCTGCGTGGACGCCTATTTCTAACAAGAACAGCCCCGCGCCTGGATACCAAGTCAGCATAAAAAAAGCGTCAGATTTCTGACGCTTTTTATTTTTTACAAAACTTTTTTTTTCTTTATACATATAACAATCTGTAAACAAACTGACAAAGTGTCTGACAAAATGTCATAAAGAATGTTTTGGCACGCAATTTGAAAGTGTAAAAGAAAAATAAAAAATAAAAAATGAGCAAAAACAATGTAATTTTGGGAATTGACCTTGGTACAACAAATTCCGCAGTTGCTATCGTAGAAGGCGGGCAACCAATCGTAATCAGCAATTCTGAAGGAAAAAGAACTACTCCTTCTATCGTGTCTTTCACAGAAAACGACAGAAAAGTTGGCGACCCTGCAAAGAGGCAATCCGTAACGAATCCAAAAAACACGATCTACTCTATCAAAAGATTCATCGGAAAAGACTATTCTGCCTGCAGCGAAGAAACAAAAAGAGTTCCATACGAAGTAAAAAAATCCAAAAAAGGAAACGTTCCTGTAGTGAACATCGACGGAAGAGACTATACTCCACAAGAGCTTTCTGCAATGATTCTTCAAAAGATGAAAAAGACCGCAGAAGACTACCTAGGACATGAAGTCACTAGAGCTGTAATCACTGTTCCTGCATACTTTGGCGACGCAGAAAGAACCGCTACTATCGAAGCAGGAGAAATTGCTGGCCTAAAAGTGGAAAGGATCATCAACGAGCCAACTGCGGCAGCGCTTGCGTATGGCTTGGACAAAAAGAACGTAGATTCTAAAATCTTAGTATTCGACTGCGGCGGGGGAACTCATGACGTGTCTGTATTAGAGATTGGCGACGGAGTTTTCGAAGTAAAGTCTACTGACGGAGACACTCACTTAGGAGGAGACGATTTCGACAACGCAATCATCACTTGGATGCTAGAAGAGTTCAATACAGAACATGCTATGGATTTGGCGAAAGACGCTATGGCCCTACAAAGGCTAAAAGACGCTGCTGAGAAAGCGAAGATTGAATTGTCTTCTACTTCTGAATCTGAAATCAACTTGCCTTACATCACTGCAAAAGACGGAATGCCTCTTCACTTCGTAAAGAAATTGACTAGGTCTAAATTCGACCAAATGACTTCTTCTTTAGTAGAC
>Ga0247722_10001119_pt1 | contig 15183 bp, 12 predicted proteins | sample MSEWelMarce3H_FC_FD_189094 | JGI IMG/M metagenome (GOLD analysis project Ga0247722, IMG submission 189094) | Subsurface sediment microbial communities from gas well in West Virginia, United States - MSEEL Well Study Marcellus 3H_FC | ecosystem: Environmental > Terrestrial > Deep subsurface >... | reverse complement strand
ATTATAAACAATGCAAATTTAAAAGATTATTTAGATTAGTTCCAAATAGAAAAGTGTTAATCTTTTTATTTTTCAAGAATAATCTAAAATAGTTACAATAATTAAAGTTTATGGTATCAATTTATGTTAAACACCATAAGAACTCAAAAAAAATATAAAAAAATAAAGAAATTTGTGTAGTTAATGCAATTTTTATACTTTTGGGAACTAAAAAAAACAAATGAAAATCATATCTTATAATGTAAACGGAATTCGAGCGGCAATAACAAAAGGGTTTTTAGAATGGCTTCAAGTTGCAAATCCTGATGTGATTTGTTTACAAGAAATAAAAGCAACCGAAGAACAAATTCCAAAAATAGAAATTGAGGCAGCAGGATATCCGTATCAATATTATTTTCCGGCTCAAAAAAAAGGCTATAGTGGTGTAGCAATTTTATCAAAAGTAGCACCAAAACAAGTTGTTTTCGGAACAGGAATTGAACACATGGATTTTGAAGGCAGAAATTTACGGATAGATTTTGAGAATTTTTCTGTGATGAGTTTATATTTACCATCTGGAACGAATATTGATCGATTGGAACACAAATTTACCTATATGGCTGATTTTCAAGGCTATATTAACAATTTAAAACTTGAAATTCCGAATTTGATTATTTGTGGTGATTATAATATCTGTCATGAAGCCATTGATATTCATGATCCAATTCGGAATGCTAAGATTTCAGGATTTTTGCCAGAAGAACGCTTTTGGTTGGATACTTTTCTTAAAAATGGTTTTATTGATACTTTTCGTTTTTTAAATAAAGAACCGCATCACTATAGTTGGTGGAGTTATCGCGCGAATGCCAGAACAAATAATAAAGGGTGGCGAATTGATTATTGTTTGGTTACCAATCCATTAGAGAAAAAAATCAAAAGGGCCTTAATTTTACCAGACGCCAAACATTCCGATCATTGTCCTGTTTTTTTAGAAATTGAAAATTAACAACTAAACAAATACATCATGAAAAAAATTTACTTTTACCTGTTCTTATTACCACTATTTGGATTGGCCCAAACCAATTTTAAAGAGGGTTATATTATTGACAATCAGAATAATAGAAAAGAATGTTTGTTAAAAGATGAAGATTGGCTAAATAATCCAGAAACCATATTTATTAAAACGTCTGAAACAGCCGCAATAGAAACTAAAGGACTAAATGACATACTTGAATTCGGGATAAACAGTACATTCAAATATGTGGTTGCAAAAACAAAATTAGATGAATCACCAAAAAACACCAATGAACTTGACAAAAATTATAATCCGAATTTTGTAAACAAAACATTGTTTTTAAAAGTTTTAGTTGAAGGAGAGGCTACTTTGTATCAATATGTTAATGCAAATGGGTATCATTATTATTTAAAAAAAGGATCAAACCCAATTGAACCATTAGTTCATAAAAAGTATTATAGGAGTGCGAATTATATTGCTGAAAACAATTCTTTTCAGAACCAACTTTTGGAAGCATTTAAAGATAAAATCATCAATTCAGATGCCGCATTTAAGCTTAATTATGATAAAAAAGATCTAATAAAGTATGTAAATGCCTACAATGCGAACTTTACGAATCAAAAAACAGAAAATTTCAGCAAAAGCCAACATATTTTTAATACAAAAGTAAAAGCAGGTTTAGGGATTTCAGATTTTGAAATTACGGGAAATTTTGTAGGCAATAACGCCTATACAGAACCGTATGGAAAAAAAACGTATCCTAATTTCGCAGTTGAACTTGAGTATATTTTACCTTTCAACAATAACAAATGGGCAGCCTTTTTAGAAGCGAATTTTCAAAGCTATAAATCTGAACTAGAGGTGATTAAAGTTGCAAATTCACAAGGGGGCGTTTTTGTAGATAGAAAACTGAATTTAGTTGCTGATTACAAAATGTTAAATTTACCACTTGGAATACGTCATTATTTCTATTTAAACAATTCTAGTAAAATTTTCGTGGGTGGAGAACTTATTTCTTCCTTTGTTTTTAAGAAAGTTGTCTTTATAGATACGAATAGACCTTTAGATTCAGATGCATTTAAATTACGGTTAGGAGCAAACTTAGGTTATGTTTTCAATGACAAATTTGGTTTGGAAATAAAATACAATCAGACAAACTTATTACAAGAGTACGTTAATTGGAGTTCAAAATTTCAAACTATTTCTGTGAGCATGACGTATCGTTTTCATCAATTTAAGAAATAAATAACTTCAAAAATAGTTGATAAAACACTAACATTCAACAACATAACTCCCGATAAGTAAAAGAGATGCGGAAAGCCAATAATTTTACGCATCGGGAGTTCTTTATAAAAAATTAATTACTTAAAGCTTTTTCAATCATTTTATCTTGTTGCAACAACAATTGAAAGTGATAGTCATCTTGAAACAATTGTTCGGCAAAAGCGGCATGAAGATGATGCAGCACAGTACTTTTTTGTTTGTCTAAAGATAAAAACAAACCATTTTCGCTAAGATATTTTTTAAAATTAGAGAAATAGTTAGGGTTTTCATAGATTTCCGTTTCGAGTTGGATTTTGGTCATTTTTTTGTATCGAATTCGGTTTTTATCAAGTTGTTCAAAAACAAAATAATTCAACATTCCTGATTGTAAAAATAAAGTAACCGCTTCTTCACCATGCGAGGCTTCAAAAGGCACAAAAAGATCAGGAATAATACCGCCACCGCCAAATACAATTCGACCATTTTTAGTTTTAAACTTCAAACTATCTGCGATTTTAGTTTTGTCTTTTTCATATAATTCTCCACTTTCAAAACGTTTTTCAAATTCGTTAAAATAATTTTCTTTTTTGTCGAGATACGGTTTTTGAATGGATCTTCCCGAAGGCGTGTAATACCTTGCAATCGTCAGTCGCACCGCAGAACCATCGCCAAGAGGCATTTCCCGTTGTACCAAACCCTTGCCAAAAGAGCGACGCCCAATAATAGTTCCTCGATCATTATCCTGAATTGCACCCGCTAAAACTTCACTTGCAGAAGCACTATTTTCATTAATAAGGATAAAAAGTTTTCCGTTTTCAAAAGCACCATTTTTAGTTGCCGATTTAGTTTCCATTTTATCTTGTTTATTTTTTGTTTTTACTATAAGCGCTTTTTCAGGTAAAAAATCATCAGCAATTGTTACCGCAGCATCTAAATAGCCACCTCCGTTATCACGAAGATCTAAAATAAGGGAAGTAGCACCCTTTTGTTTTAACAATTGAAGTCCTTTTTTAAATTCAGAAATAGTAGTTTCTGCGAAGCGATTAATTTTTATATAACCCGTTGTTTTAGAAACCATTGTAGCTACATCAACACTTTTTATTGGCACTACATTTCGTTTAATATTCAGGGCAAATTTTTTATTTTCGGATTTTCTAAAAACGGTTAATTTTACATCCGTGCCTTTTTCACCTTTAAGCACCGACATCAAACTATCCGAAGGTAATTTTTTATTAAATAATTGCAATTTATCCGCAAATAAAATCCGGTCGCCTGCTTTCAATCCCGCTTTGTCAGAAGGACCAAAAGGAATTGGTTTAATTACGGCAAGTGTGTCTTTATACATATAATAATTTATCCCAATACCAACAAATTCACCTTTCATACTTTGTGCAACAAGTTCGATTTCGTTTTTTGGAATATAAACAGAATGCGGGTCTAATTTTTCTAAAATTCCGTTTACAGTTAAATCCACAATTGAATCGGTATTTATACTATCGACGTATTCATTATCAATCAAATCAATTAAATGATTGAGTTTGTTTTTTTTGGAATTATTCGTAAAAAAATTATTTTTAGAATTTCCATTAATTTTTCCACCAATCAAAATACCAAAAGCAATTGCAATTGCGAAAATTAGAGGGAAATAAACTTTATTTAGTTTCATGTTTTAGTACCTAATTTAAAGGTGAATTTAAGATAAATCCGAAATAAGTTCAACATCAACGCCGGCTCTTACTAAAAAATCAACGCCAGCCGTATCTTTATATTCCTCATGATAAACCACTCTTTTTATTCCTGATTGATGAATTAGTTTACTACAATCTTTGCACGGGGAAAGTGTTATATAAAGCGTAGCATCTTCGCAAGATTGTGTTGAACGAGCCACTTTTGAAATCGCATTAGCCTCAGCATGAAGCACATACCATTTAGTTGTATTCAATTCATCTTCACAACAATTTTCAAAACCAGAAGGTGTTCCGTTATAACCATCGGAAATAATCATTTTATTTTTTACAATAATTGCACCCACTTTTTTACGTTGACAATACGATAAATTACCCCATTCTTTAGCTATTCTTAAATAAGCTTTATCGTATTTTTCTTTTTTTTCTTTGTTCATTACGAATTTATTAATTCACTATTTAGCAGCAAAGGTAATACAACTCCAATAATAAAAGCAGCAATTACTAAAGCCCAATCTCTTTTAGAAAAACGGAAAAAATTTTGCATGACATAAGCGAGTAAAAGTACCACAAAAACCACAATAATTTGAGCTGTTTCAATACCAAGGGCAAATTCTAAAAGAGGCAATAATTTAGCTGTTGAACCACCAGGCAAAATAGTATTAAAATAATTAGAAAATCCTAAACCATGAATAAGTCCAAAAAACAAAGTGACGATTGAAATAAAAGTATTCGCATCATTTTTAGAATTTTTTCCTGCGGTAAACAAATGATAAATTGCAGTAATTAAAATTGTAACTGGAATTAAAAATTCAACAAGGCTAATTTGTAGTTTCACAACACCAAAAACAGCTAACAGCAAGGCTAAAGTGTGACCAATAGTGAATAATGAAACCAAAACAAAAACATTTTTCCACTCTTTAAAAGTGAAAGGAATAACCAAAGCCGCCAGAAAAAGCACATGATCATAGGCACTGCTGTCCAAAACATGACGCAGACCAATGTTAAAATATAATAAAAATTCAGACATGATTGTTTGTTTTAAAAATTCAAACATACAAAATAATTTTATACGATAAAAATTAATTACTAAAAAGATAGAAAAAAAGTTCAAAAAACAGAAAATTTATTTAATTTTGTACCTTAAAAATATAAAATATGTCAATTTCAGATTTATACGACAGTGGCTTTAGAACACGAAACAAGGGTCATTTTTCAGCAATTGTTCGAGTTGCCTTATCAGATGGCACTATCACAAAAGAAGAGCAAAATTTTTTAGACAAATTAGCTATAAAATTAGAAATTTCGCAAGCTGAGTATGAAGAAATTTTAGAAAATCCTTCTAAATTTCCGATTAATCCGCCACTTTTACACATACATCGTTTAGAACGTTTGTATGATTTATCAAGAATGGTTTGGGCCGATCAATTACTTGAAGATAAGCAAAAAGATTTATTGACACGCTTTGCCATTGCACTTGGATTTACAGCTGCAAACACATCGTATATTGTTGATAAAGCATTAAAATTAGTACAATTAAATACTGATTTAGATACTTTTATCTATGAAATGCAACATCTAAACCGATAAAAAACAAAAACCCAAATTTATATCAAATTTGGGTTTTTTTTATTAAAATATCGTAATAACTAGTTTTTCTTAAAACTTAACAATTTTTCTGGTTGCGTTGCCATTATTTGTTTCAATTGTTAACAGATAAATTCCAGCATTAAACTTTGAAAAATCAATTTGCTCTATATAATTAGTAAAAACAGAATGAATTCTTCCGCTACTATCTGAAATAGTTATTTTGGTTATTTCTGAATTAAAATCCGTTTTTAAAGTTACAAAACCTGAAGTCGGATTTGGATAAATCTCAATCTTTTTGTCTAAATCTGCAATTGGATTTGTACTCGATAAAGTATTAGTGTTAGTAGCTTTAATGGAAACATTGTCCCATTTGGTATTGAAAGCTAATGTGTTATTAGGGTCTGCTTCTACAATAAATTTCAAAACATGTGGGTCAAGATTTACAGCCGCACTTATTATACCAATTGCACTTGGCATTCCTGGCGCTTTCCAAAGAACTGATCCAGTAGTTTTATTATAACTCATTCCAATACGAACCCATGAATTAACTGGAAGAAACAAACCGCCTTGGCTCAATTTAAAAGCATAATTATTTACCGTGCCATTATTGTTATAATAAGTAACACCTAACAATTCTCTTGTCTCAGGAAGATAACCAAAACCAGTAAGAACTTTAGTTTGCGATTGATCATACAAAAAAAGAATTTGCACATTTAAACTTGTAGTTGCTGGTCCAGTAAATAAATCAAATTCAATTTCAATAATGGAATTCAGTGCAGATCGTGAAGCCCAAAGAGTAGGTAAATTATTCTTAAAAAGGGTGAAATCTTGTTGAGAACCATCACTTTGACCTGTAATTTGCAGCACTTTACCATGAGGTGAAGCATCATTAATAATCTGGTAATTGTTCGGTGCTCCGTTTAAGGCATAAAAACCGCCTTGACCCACTGTTGTTCCGTTAGTCGAAGTACTAATGTTTCCCAAAGTTAAATTTTCAAAATTTTCAACTTCCAAAATCTGAGCTTCAACAAATCCTATTGTGCCTAAACACAAAATAAGACAATGTAATTTTCTTTTCATAATTATATTATTTTTAATTTAGTAAAATTAGGGATATATGAACCAATAACAAATATATAAATTGCTAATTAACAGACAATTAATGTTATAAAACAGGCTTAAAAAGTTAATTTATGTTTGAAAAAAAACTTTAACATAAAAGAAACTTAAAAATTAACATAAAAGAAAAGAGAATGAAATTATATCGTTTTTTAAAAAGAAAGTTACATTAAGAAACAAAAAGATTTTTTTGAAAAATTATCAAGAAATAGTATATTTGTAAAAATTTTTGAAAAACAAATGAAGAATATTATTGAAGAATTAAAATGGAGAGGTTTGGTTCACGATATCATGCCTGGTACTGAGGAACAATTATTAAAAGAAGCAACAAGCGTATATATTGGTTTCGACCCTACTTCAGACTCATTACATATTGGAAGTTTAGTTCCGATAATTTTATTAAAGCATTTGCGAAATTTTGGACACAGACCGATTGCATTAGTTGGTGGTGCAACAGGAATGATTGGAGATCCTTCTGGAAAATCGAATGAACGAAATTTATTAGACGAAAATACATTAAACCAAAATGTGGCAGGAATAAAAAATGTACTTTCAAGATTTTTGGATTTTGAAGCCTCTGATGAAAACGCACCCGTTCTAGTTAATAATTATGACTGGATGAAAACGTTCACTTTTATTGATTTCGCTAGAGAAGTAGGTAAAAGAATCACTGTAAATTATATGATGGCAAAAGATTCTGTGAAAAAACGTCTTTCTGCGGAAGGAGAAGGTATGAGTTTCACGGAATTTACTTATCAATTAATTCAAGGTTATGATTTCTATCATTTGCACAAAACACACCATTGTTTGCTCCAAATGGGTGGAAGTGATCAGTGGGGAAATATCACAACTGGAACAGAATTGGTTAGAAGAATGAATCCTGAAGGAGCAAAAGCATTCGCAATGACTTGTCCTTTAATCACAAAAGCAGATGGTTCTAAATTTGGTAAATCAGAAGGAGGTAATGTTTGGTTAACTGAAGACAAAACATCTCCTTATAAATTCTATCAATTTTGGTTGAACACCACCGATGTAGATGCAGAAAAATACATTAAAATATTTACTTTTTTGGATAAAGAAACCATTGATGCCTTAATTGTTGCCCATCATGAAGCAGCACATTTACGTCTTTTACAAAAAAAATTAGCAGAAGAATTAGTGCTTTTTGTACATTCAAAAGCAGATTTAGATATTGCAATCGCAGCTTCAAACGCCTTGTTCAGTAATAGTATTTCGGAATTACAACAATTAGACAAAGCCACCTTTTTGGAAGTTTTTGATGGTGTTCAAAGTACTACAATTTCAAAAACAGAAATCGAAGCGGGTATAGAAATTATTAGGTTATTAGGCGAAAAATCGGGTTTTCTAAAATCAAATAGTGAAGCAAGAAGAGCCTTAACCGCAAATTCCATTTCTGTGAACAAAACAAAAGTAACAGAAACCTATACCATCAGTTCAAAAGACTTAATTCATGATCAATTTATTTTATTACAAAGTGGTAAGAAAAATTATTTCATGGTCATTGCCGAATAAAAATATTAAAAAATAATCATTATGAAATCGCCATTAACAATACGTTTGCGTAAACAAACACCATTAAATAAAAAGGCGATACCATTTATGACCGCTAACAAATAAATTTAACACATATGAAAAAATCTTTGTTTTTTTGGTTCGTTTCGCTTTCAATTTTTGCACAAAACAATCCCAATCCTGGGTATTGGCAACAACATGTTTCCTATAAAATGGATGTAAATGTAGATGTGAAAAATTTTAAATATTCTGGAAATCAAGAATTGGTTTATACAAATAATTCTTCGGATACTTTGCAAACCGTTTATTTTCATTTGTATAACAATGCTTTTCAACCAGGAAGTGAAATGGACGCAAGACTGCAAACCATTTCAGATCCCGACAAAAGAATGGTTCGCACCTTTAAAAAAGAAGGAAAAAATGTGAATGAAAGTAAAATCAGTACCCTAAAACCCAACGAAATTGGTTATTTAGTAATTACCAACTTTAAACAAGATGGCATTGAACTAACAACCAAAACACAAGGGACAATTTTAGAAGTTCGATTAAAAAATCCACTTTTACCGAAACAAAAAACAGTTTTTTCTCTAACTTTTGATGGTCAAGTGCCGTTACAAATCCGTCGATCAGGAAGGCTTTCGGAAGAAGGGGTGGCTTTGTCAATGACGCAATGGTATCCAAAATTATGCGAATATGATTTTGAAGGTTGGCACGCAAATCCGTATATAGGAAGAGAATTTCATGGCGTTTGGGGTGATTTTGATGTGAAAATCACGATTGACAAAGGCTATATTCTTGGAGGAACGGGCTATTTGCAAAACAAAAACGAAATTGGCTATGGCTATGAAGATGAAGGAGTTGTGATAACTAGACCCAAAAAATCAAAAACATTGACATGGCATTTTGTGGCACCAAATGTACATGATTTTACCTGGGCAGCCGATAAAGACTATTTGCATGACAAAATTATGGGTCCAAATAATGTGGAACTTCACTTTTTATACAAAAACAAAAAAGACAATCTTGAAAATTGGAAAAAATTGCAACCAAAAACAGCTGAATTGATGGCTTTTTTCAATGAAAATATTGGAAATTATCCGTACAAACAATATTCTGTAATTCAAGGAGGCGATGGCGGCATGGAATATGGAATGTGTACCTTAATCACAGGAAATCGAGCTTTTGGAAGTTTAGTGGGTGTAACGGCTCACGAGTTGGCTCATTCTTGGTTTCAGTTCATTTTGGCTTCAAATGAAACCAAACATGAATGGATGGATGAGGGTTTTACATCGTATATTTCCAATTTAGCCATGCAAAAAGTATTGCCTCCAAAAACGCCAGAAGATCCTTTTGAAGATGCATATAACAATTATATCTATTTGGCAAAATTAGGAAAAGAACAACCACTTTCCACACATGCTGATCGTTACGATTTGAATATGGCTTATGGAATTTCGGCATATAGCAAAGGAGAAGTATTCTTGGCACAATTGGGCTATCTTATTGGCGAAGAAAATTTAAACAAAACAATAAAACGCTATTATCAAGATTATAAATTTACACATCCCACGCCAAACGACATCAAAAGAACAGCCGAAAAAGTGAGTGGTGCTTTGTTAGATTGGTATTTATTAGATTGGACACTTACTACTAACACCATTGATTATGGCATTAAATCGGTAGAAGAAAACACGAATCAAACCAAAATCACATTAGAACGAATTGGAAGAATGCCAATGCCGATAGAATTAGAAGTACTTTATAATGATGGTACAAAAGAACAATTTTACATTCCAAATCCATTGATGCGATGGGAAAAACCAGCAACAAATGGAGCAAAAAGAACCGTTTTGAATCCATGGGATTGGGGTGTTCCAAGTTTTACATTTGAAGTTTCTAAACCAAAAGCCACTATAAAATCCATTCAAATTGATCCAAGCAATAGAATGGCAGATGTGAATAAAGAAAATAATAGTGTGAAGTGGTAAAATCAGAAGTGGTTGGGTTGTTTTCCATTAAGTGCTAACAACCCTACTCTATTCCAAATAACACACCAATTCCGATATATTTTCTAAAGTAGTAAAATGGTCATGTTGAATTTCAAAATCTATTTTTTCGTATTCCCAAGTGGTGTGATACGGAATATGAATGGCATGACCGCCAAGATTTAATACGGGCAAAACATCCGATTTTAAGGAATTACCAATCATCAAAAAAGCAGCTGGATTGCAATCCAAACGCTGTAGCATTTTGGCATAATCTAGTTCCGTTTTGTCGCTCATCACTTCAATATGATGAAAAAAGGAACCAATTCCTGATTCGTGTAGCTTCCGATGTTGGTCTTTCAAATCGCCTTTAGTGGCAACAATTAATTTATAATCATCTTTTAATTGTTCCAAAACTTCAGCAACATTGGGCAACAAAACAACTGGTTTTTCTAGCAAGTCTTTACCAATTTGAAGCACTTTTTCAATGCTTTTTCCAGAAATAGTGTGTTTCGTGATGGTCAAAGCCGCTTCAATCATGGAAAGTGTAAATGCTTTAATACCAAAACCATAAAGCGGTAAATTAGCTACTTGTTTGCTAAAAATCAAAGACAAAAGTTCCTGTTTTGAAGCATAATCCTGAAACAATTCACAAAATTTTTCTTGAGCCTCATCAAAAAAAGGTTCATTGTGCCAAAGGGTATCATCGGCATCGAAAGCGATTATTTTTGTTGTCATTTTTGATTTCAAAGTAAAAAAACTATTCTTTAATAAATTTTCTACTTATTGATTCTTTATTGTTAGAAATGGTAACAAAATAAACTCCATTATTTAAGTCAGAAACATCTATAGTAGAAACAACTTCTTTGGCGCCTTTAATAAATCTTCCGGTAACATCGTAAATAGAAACTGAAAAACTATCTGCTATGATTGTTGAGGAACTAATATATAAATTATTCTTTACAGGATTAGGATATATTTTTACCAAATTATTTAAATCAAAGTCAGTATTAGAGAGGTTTTGAACGTAAATAAGCGCGTTATAAGCATTAACCCTTCCTGCACCATAATATTGATCCCAACCTAAAGTATCTTCAATAGGATTACCCACTAAATCTTCAGCAGTATTTCTTAAAATTGTCGTAATTTGGTCAACCGTTAAATTTGGATTAATAGAAAGCATTAAACTCACTATACCAGCTACTAATGGCGTCGCTTGGGAAGTACCACCCCAATATGAACCATAAGAAGTGTCTGAAGAATAAGACAAGCCATACATGAAATTTCCAGGAGCAACTACATCAATATGACTACCATAATTACTTCCACTTGTAGGACTCCAAAAAAATGGATTTGTTCTAGTGTCATTTGGGTTTGTGGAACCTATTGCAATAGTGTTTGAAAATGCAGCAGGATAGTATGCTGTATTATTATTAAAATTCATCATACAAGCAATTACAGGTATATTTAGAGAGTATGCTTGATTAATTACGTTTTGGTATGCAGTTGAAAAACCAGTTCCACCAATTGAGATACTAATTAAATCAACATTTCTATTTATTGCATAGTAAAATGAGGCTATAATATTTGATGAAAAACCAGAATTATTATTATCTAAAACCTTTAAAGGCAATAATTTACAATTCCAATCTACACCGGCATAACCTATATTATTATTACCATTTGCCATAGCAATGCCTGTAACATTAGTGCCATGCCCATGATCATCAGTAGGATCATTATCATTATTTACAAAATCCCAACCCTTTAAGTCATCCACATATCCGTTATTATCGGTATCTAATCCGTTTAAAATTTCTGCATTATTTAAATGAAACCTTCCTGAAAATTCGGGATGACTCATTCTAATTCCAGAATCTATAACAGCCATTATTACATTAGAACTTCCAGTTGATATTTCCCAAGCTTCAATCATATCAACATCAGCATCTACAGTAGAAGCACTTAGTGAAAATGAACCGTCATTGTGCAAACCCCATTGTCTAAAAAAATATTGGTCATTTGGAGTCAAATTAAATGCTGTTTTGTTCTCAACAACTTTTATGTTTTCTTCCACTTTTTCTCCAGAACCTTTTATTACATAGTCAGGTTCTACATAATCAAATAAATTTAATTTTTGCAGTTTTTGAATTAACAAATCAATAGTAATTGCATTATTAAAAATCAATACTAAAGGCCTTCCGTTTAAACTCTTCGATGGAGAAATATCAAGAGGTTTAATAGTGTTAATAGAATATTCTGTAAACAAAAAATTTAATTCTTTAACTTGTCTTAAATCTGTTATGGATCCGTTTAAATCATTTTTTAAACCAACTATAATCCTATTACTAGCATAAGGAGCATTTTGAGCATTTAATCCTATTGATAGCATAAATAAAATAAAAAGTACTTTGTTTTTCATAAGTATTAATTTTAATCAAATATAATCATTTTTAACTAATCATCGCCCCATCAACCACACCTTCTGCATCGGGGTTTAGAAATACTAATTTCCCTTCGCTGTTGTTTGTCATTAAAATCATGCCTTCGCTTTCAACACCTCTTAAACTTCTTGGTGCTAAATTTACTAATACGGTAACGCGTTTTCCAATCACTTCTTCTGGCGAAAAATGTTCGGCAATTCCTGAAACTATGGTGCGAACATCAATTCCAGTGGCCACTTTCAAGATTAATAATTTATTGGCTTTTGGCATTTTTGAAGCCTCAATGATGGTGCCAACTCGCAAATCCACTTTTGCAAAATCTTCAAAAGTAATCACTTCTTTTTGTGCATCTACTTTTTTATTTGCCGCTAAATTGGCCGTTTTTGTAGCTTCTAATTTATCAATTTGTTGTTGAATTGTAGCATCTTCAATTTGAGAAAATAATATTTCGCCTTTACCTATCTTGTGATTAATGGCTAATAAAGGTTCGCCCAATGTAATTTGTTTCCAACTGAAAGTTTCGTTTTCGGTTGCCAAAATAGTTCGCATTTTAGCAGCCGTGAATGGCAAAAAGGGTTCGCACAAAACCCCTAGAGCAGTTGCAATTTGAAGGGCAATATACATTTGAACTTTTACACGTTCTGGATTTTCTTTCACCATTTTCCATGGTTCTTCATCGGCTAGGTATTTATTTCCCAATCGGGCCACATTCATCATTTCCCCCAAAGCTTCTCTAAATCGATAACGCTCAATTGAAGAGCCAATCACTTCTGGATAGGCTTTCAAAGCAGCTAAAACTTCATTGTCATATTCCGTGAAACTTGGAGTTCCCCCTTCGGGGGTTAGGGGGCTCGGAACAAATCCATCGTAATATTTATGTGTCAAAACCACAACACGATTGATGAAATTTCCATAAATTGCCGCCAATTCGTTGTTGTTTCTAGCTTGAAAATCTTTCCACGTGAAATCGTTATCTTTGGTTTCTGGTGCATTTGCAGTTAAGGCATAACGCAACACATCTTGCTGGTTTGGAAATTCTTGTAAATACTCGTGCAACCAAACCGCCCAATTTTTTGAAGTCGATAATTTGTTTCCTTCCAAATTCAAAAATTCGTTTGCTGGAACATTATCGGGCAAAATGAAACTGCCTTCCGCCTTCAACATCGCTGGGAAAATAATGCAATGAAAAACAATATTATCTTTCCCAATAAAATGGACTAATTTTGTACTTTTATCTTTCCAAAAAGGTTCCCAATCTTTTCCGGTTTGCAACGCCCATTCTTTGGATGCAGAAATATAGCCAATGGGTGCATCAAACCAAACATATAATTTTTTTCCTTCGGCTCCAGCCACTGGCACATCAATTCCCCAATCCAAATCTCGGGTCACGGCTCTTGGTTCTAAACCACCATCAATCCAAGATTTTACCTGACCATAAACATTGGGTTTCCAATCATTTTTATGCCCTTCCAAAATCCATTCTTTCAAGAAATCTTCATATCGGTTCAAGGGTAAAAACCAATGTTTTGTTGCCTTCAAAACCGGAGTTTCACCCGTAATGGTCGATTTTGGGTTGATCAAATCTGTGGCATTCAACGTGGCACCACATTTTTCGCATTGGTCGCCATACGCTTCTTCGTTGCTGCATTTCGGACAAGTTCCTGTTACAAACCGATCCGCCAAAAACTGATTGGCTTTTGCATCATACAATTGCTCAGTAACTTCTTCCAGAAAATCTCCTTTTTCATATAATTTCTTAAAAAATTCCGAAGCGGTTTCATGATGAATTTTGGCAGAAGTTCTAGAATAATTATCAAATGAAATTCCAAAATCTTCAAATGATTTCCGGATAATGCTATCATATTTATCAATCACTTCTTGCGGCGTGATGCCTTCTTTTTTGGCTTTCATCGAGATGGCAACACCGTGTTCATCGCTTCCGCAAACAAAAAGTACTTCTTTATCTTGCAAACGTAAATAACGAGCATAAATATCACTTGGCACATAAACACCCGCTAAATGTCCAATGTGAATCGGGCCATTCGTATAAGGTAAAGCAGCAGTTATCGTATATCTTTTCGGATTTTCAATCATAAGAATTCTAATTTTGGCACAAAAATAAACTTTTGCGTTCTAATTTACGAATAAATTCAATAATTTTCGTTATTTTTAATGCAAATTCCACCTTTTTTAAAACCCAATGACACCATTGCACTAGTTTGTACAGCCCGAAAATTTTCGATAGAAGAAGCACAACCCGCCGTTGCCTTATTACAATCTTGGGGATTGAAAGTGCGTTTGGGAAAAACCATTGGGCTCGACGCATGCCAGCTCGGAGGCACCGATGCCGAAAGAACGGCCGATTTTCAGGAGCAGCTAAACGATGATTCCATTCAAGCAATTTGGTGTGCAAGAGGCGGTTATGGCACTGTGCGGATTATAGATCAATTGGATTTTTCAAAATACAAACAAAACCCAAAATGGATTATTGGTTTTTCCGATATTACGGTTTTGCACAGCCATCTCAACGTGCATCGGGTGGCTAGTCTTCATGCTATAATGCCCTATTC
>Ga0247722_10001118_pt1 | contig 15200 bp, 22 predicted proteins | sample MSEWelMarce3H_FC_FD_189094 | JGI IMG/M metagenome (GOLD analysis project Ga0247722, IMG submission 189094) | Subsurface sediment microbial communities from gas well in West Virginia, United States - MSEEL Well Study Marcellus 3H_FC | ecosystem: Environmental > Terrestrial > Deep subsurface >... | reverse complement strand
GTCCGGCGGCCTGAAGAAGAAGGATCTGATGAAGCACCACAATCGCATCATCTCGCGCAAGAAGCATGCAGCGGGCAAGAAGGCCATCAAGCATCTCTTTGCGGCGGGCTACAAGCCCAAGAAGGGCACTTTCAAGCTGATGCGCAAGTCGATGGCTCACGGCAAGAGCCATTCGAAGCGTCACTCGAAGCGCTCCAAGCGTCACACGCGTCGCGGTGGTGCAAATGGTTCCATGTCAATGGCATCGGCATCAAATGCAGGCTATGGCATGAAACAAGCTGTTATGGCGGGACCCATGCCCGTTAAGCATTAAATAATTATTTAATTTCATATATTTATTTTATTTTCATAAAAATAAAATAAATCATGCACTACCATCGGCGACTACGAGTGCTGAAGCTGTTCGGATACAATAAGTAATAGATCTGCCATTTGTTGACTCGATAACGGATCTCCTGCATTCTGCGAAACAGGATCATACCAATACAATGCTCCTCCCTTATTTCCTTCTTCCTCCTTCGACCATGCTAAGCCTGCCGATGCAATCCGTAACTCCTGTAAAATCTCTTTGTGCTCCTTCTGGCTATAGTTCGGGCGATGAATAGCCTGTAGCAACTTATAGACATAGTCCGCATAACTTGTCGTTAATTCCTCGATCGGAGCAAAAAAGATGGCGTCATACGGGTGAAGACGAATCACATTGGAGGATATAATATGAACGACCGTGGTGGCTCGATTCAGTTTCTGCCAGAGACCTTCAGGAATCGCTAGCTCTTCGCAGACCATTAAGAGTGGCTTAGGGGCATAGGTCAAATAGGTTAACACTAAGGTCCAATCCTGAGTATCTTTGACCTGAAAGCTGGCATCATATTGTAGTGGAAGATGGCGGCTTAGTGCAAATGATGTTTTCGAGAGGAGAATCTTCTTCTTGAACGGGTCCCGCAGTCGTTGAATGGATTCCATGATCGGCGGATACTTTTGTTTCGGGAAGGGACCCTGATAGAGAATCCTACATCCGTGAAGGTTGGCATTAAAGGCATCCAGTTTAATGGTTGACTCTGCCATGTCTATTGTTTGCTATCATCTCTACGACGATCTTTTAATCGCGTGCAATGCGATGAAAAACCATATACCAGGGCGTACCCCAGCACATACTGTGAAATCTTATAGAGTGTATAGGCTAATGAATTTCCTGTCTTAAACTTCCACTCAAATAGGAAAAAGCGTCCATTGAGTGCCAACTGTAAAAACTGATACATAAGAGAGAGAATAATGATAATCGGAAAAAAATAGGATACCATACCTGTCACAACATGAATCATAAAATAAAGCGGGGGAGTCTGAAATTCCATTCTACTGAGGATCCAATAAAAATAAAGGTAGAGCATAGAATGAATCTCTCGCTTTATCTTAAAACGGCGGCGACTATCTTTTTTGTAGATCTCTTTTGGCTCGGGACAGGTGGTATTTATGGGCGAGCTTTATTTGAGCGCATCCAAGGGGAGCCGATCTCCTTTCGTGCTCTGGGCGGAATCATTGTCTATCTGTTTTTGGCCTATCTTGTATTGGAAACAACCTCTTACCAACAGGCATTTTTTCACGGTTTATGTGTCTATGGTGTGTATGAATTTACCAATTATACGGTCTTTCGTCAGTATGACTGGAAGTTTGCTATTGCGGATACCTTGTGGGGTGGTATCCTATTTGTCTGCTCCCGTTATCTATTGAAACGGGTTTTTTAACGAGAGTAATGAACCCCACCAAAGGTAGACAGAAGATTAAATGCATGAAGAAGAATAAATAGCCATAGGGTGTAGATAATCATTGGAGGAACCTCATTTTTGGGCTGAGTCAATTGCTCCTCAATCTGATTTGTAGGATTATGATCATGATGTAGAAGGGTTTGAATAGCAGAATGGCATACAGGGCAGCTTGAATCACGGATAATCATATGTAGGACATCGTCATCGTCGGAAACCAACTCGGGCATGTCCTCGTCAGACGACTCATCAGACGACTCATCAGATGACTCTTCATCGGATGATTCAACCAATTGTGGCATTTCATCATCAGAGGATTCATCCGATACCAGCGGTGGCATTTCATCATCAGATGACTCATCAATGGTAAGGGGAGGAACCGTCATTTTTTGTACTTCTGGTACTTTTTGTAGAACGGGATTCTTCTCCTCTACAGGCAGCGTCTCTACAGGCAGTACCTCTACAGGCAGCGCCTCTACAGGCAGCGCCTCTACAGGCAGCGCCTCTACCACAGGCAGTACCTCTACAGGCAGCGCCTCTACCACAGGCAGTACCTCTACCACAGGCAGTACCTCTACAGGTAGTACCTCTACCACAGGCAGTACCTCTACAGGCAGTACCTCTACCGTAGGCGAAACAGGCAATTCATTCTGCACTATTGTTACACGCGGCGATAAAGAATCCTCATCTGTATCCTCCACATTGCTCCACGAAAGTTCTTTGTCATCGGAATTCTTACTGGTTGGAGAGGCAGTTACCATCGCTGATTGGACGGCATCAGTTAGCATATCAATGTCGGATGGAATGTCGCTCATGATTTTCCCTATTATGATGGATAGAGAATAGTTTAAGTTCTGTGTTAAAAATTGAATTCAAATCGATTCAATTTTTAGATCAACCATGGATATTGTATGTACAGGATCCATTACTGTACCAACAGGAAAGAGACTTCACAAGGTGCTTCGCCCTGGATATGTTCTCCATACGGGTGAACGGTGTAATGATGGCCGCCCCATTACTGAATCATGGAGGTATCAACAGGCTCAGAAACAGGGTATTCCTATTGTTCATGCAACACAGAAGATCGCTCGTCCAAAAGTCGCCCCTCCAAAGAATCAAGAGCTCTGGGTTGACAAATATACACCCTCCACGGTTGCAGATATCATCGGTCATAAAGAGTCCATTCAACAATTGACTCAGTTTCTTCAAACAGGTCGCGGTGGAGTCTTGATTGTCGGGCCACCTGGTATCGGTAAAACAAGCACTGTTCATGTGATTGCACGAGAGCTTGGCTACAAAGTGGCTGAACATAATGCATCCGATACCCGTTCTGTGTCCCTTTTACGCGGTATGATCGCGCTTGGGATGAAACACCTTCAAAAAGAGGTCGTCGTCATGGACGAAGTGGATGGACTGTCTGGAGGCGGTGAACGAGGTGGGATCGGTGAACTGGCTGATCTCATTCGAAAGAGTCATGTTCCCATTATCTGTATTGCCAATCAGTTACTGCCTAAGTTAAAACCGCTCCAGAATGCATGTCAGGTCATCAAGTTTCATCGCCCCGTCAAATCTACTATCGCTACCGCTCTTCTTGGAATCACAAAAAAAGAAGGGCTCACCATTACGAAGGCCGAACTCGAAACCATGTGTGAAACGAGCGGCAATGACATTCGCTCCATCCTAAACCGCCTCCAGTTCGATCATGGGACCACTCGTAAAAGTGGCGAAAAAGATGCGATGCTTCGATTAGATCTATTCTCTGCTACCCAACGACTTATCGGAAACAAACGCCTAAGTTTGACAGAGGCAGAAGATCTCGTCTATGTGGATTATGGAATGGTTCCTCTCATGGTACAAGAAGGCTATCTGGGTGCTAGTCGCGGTTCCTTAGAGGATGCTGCTGCTGCAGCAGAGGAGATTTCCTTCGGTGATCTCATCAATCAGCGCCTTTGGCGCACCCAGGATTGGAGCCTGTTACCACATGTCGTTCACTCCACAGTGGCAGCGGCGCGAACCGTCCAGGGCCCCGCACCCTTCCAGATCTTTCCACAACTTCTCGGTAAGAATTCTAAACGGGCCAAGCATCGACGATTCCTTGAAGAAGTGGGTCGTGTTCGACATCAATCGGTTCGATCTCTGCGGCTCCATGAATTGGAATCTATCGAAAAGATTCTCTTACACCCCCTCCAGAAAGAGAAGCCCGACATCAAGAGTGCGATTCAGCGAATGGATGCCATTCATCTTACACGCGATCATCTTGTGGAGAACATTGCAGAGAATCTGTTTTATCCGACAGAGATTTCTACCAAGGTGAAAACGGCCTTTACACGCGAATACAATAAGGGACATCAGGGTATCAAACAAAAAGTAAAAGGTGTGGACGATCCAGACGATCTGGAAGATCCAGACGATCTGGAAGAAGACATGGAGGAATTGGATCTACTTGATTGATTAATTCATCCATCTTATTTTCTACAATATAGTAGAATGGCAACTACTCTACCCTCTTTGCCCCCTATGCATGTGCCCTCTGCCCCTGTAGCAAAAATTGAACAATCCAGTGACAAACTGTTTGGCGTTGTGAAAATGACATTTTATATCACCTATGTTCTTCTTCTTACCACAGGAACGATTACACTTATTGAAGCTCTTCGTACGACACAGCCTCTGGTACGACATGTTATGAATCTGGAAACCTGTATTTCTATTATTGCAGGATATTTCTACTCCCAATTTATTGATAAAGTTAATAATGCGACAGGCCCCATTGACTACAAAGCCATTAATGAGATGCGTTATAGTGACTGGTTCATTACTACACCGCTCATGCTTCTGGTGATTATGTTATCTCTTTCCTATCAGTCAGGTAAGCATTCTATTCATTTTGGTTCCTATCTTGCCGCGGTTGTATTAAATTTTGGAATGTTATTCTCGGGCTATCTGGGAGAAAAGGGTACTATTTCCAAACTCACAGGGTTACTTGTCGGATTCCTATTCTTTTTTGGACTCTTTGGACTCATTTTTCTACAATATGTGAGTGGATCCAGTCAGGCCTTTAACTATGTTCTCTTTGGAATCTACTTCTTTATTTGGTCGATTTATGGCGTAGCATACATGGTAGAGGAACAGAAGAAGAATATCATCTACAATGTACTGGATGTATCGGCCAAGTGCTTTGTGGGTCTTGGACTGTGGGCTTATTTTACGAAGATTATTGTGTAATTCAAATAAATGGATCATACGCCCAGTTTAGAAGAGCCTGGCGCTGCCGAGGACGACAAGATAAATCACCTGGTTTACAATTTGCTTTGATCGCACCTGCGTGTCGTCGAAATGCCGTCCATCGCTTGATTTGTACTTCGTCCATTTCTGGTTGGCGTCTACCCATCCAATAACGGCAATACCATTGAAACCAGCCACGAATGTCTTTATTTTGTTCTGGATCGGATAGAATGGCATACTGTTTAGCAACCACTTCGCCGCCTGGTACCCAGCCATATTCCACCCATTTACCGATACTGAGCCTCGAATTAATTTTAAAATAATTAATTTCCAGGTCGGGTTTTTCAGGAGATAATTTGCCCTTTTTAATCGCATTTAGAAACCATTCTTTGGGGAATTCAAGAATGCAGTCATTTAGGTATTTTCCCTCAAACACACCCATGGAAAGCATTTCAGCGGGACTATGATATGGATCAAACTCCAGATTCTTTCCTGGGTTCTCTTCCAATACATAACTATATCCATGCTCCATTTTGTTATCCACCGTAACCTTTGTCCCTTTCTTATAATCTTTGATGGAATTTCCCTTTGATTCTAAGATTTTTAACATATCTTCCACCGTTTTGATTGATTGCACCCTCTTATCTTTGAAATGCATCCTATTGTATTTGGGTATAAAATTTGATTCCCGTTTTCTCCCGAATCATGGCAGAACCCATGCATCGTTATACTCCTCCCAAACCTGCCCCTTTGCCTGCTGATTTTGACGAGTTTTATGCCTCGCTCACGCCTCAAGAAAAGGAACTTCATGCATTAGCAACGGAATGGCTGGGATCATCCTACTTCATTCAATGGACGCATATGTATGCGAAGTGGAAGAAGGAGAAGCCTAACAAGTGATTATTCTATCCAGCCACATTTCTCCTCTGAAAATTCGTCATCAATCCCCTTTTCTAGGATATTTCGTTCTATCCCTCGTAGTTTCAAAATCGGCATCTGATAACTTGGATCCAAGCATGCGGCGCGAATTCCCTTTTCCGAATCCCATTTGGCATCCACCAAATATCGAAAAGGACCGTCTTCCGCCTTTCTCAAAATCATTGATTCCATCGGATACTGATCCAGTTGAAGCACCTTTTGAGCGGATACATGCATCGCCAAATAAATAGGTATCGTTATTTTTTCGATATCAACACCCATTTGTTTGCGAGAATTGACATATTGCTCCACACAGGAATACTGTGCTATTTTGGAAAATTCATCTCTCCATTTCTTCACAAAAGGGCTGCCCTTATTACATGCAAAAAACCAATTTTCAATGACAGGTGTCGTTTTTGTCATCCCATCAATATAAAATCCAGAAAACTCTGCATATTTAGGAAAAAGCCAGTCATCTAACGGTGCCTTTAGGATGATCGAGGAATCAATCCATATACCGCCGTGTTCGGCTAAGGCCCAGACTCGTACCAAATCTGCAAATCGTGCAGGCATATCATTAAAATTAGGATGAGAGGTTAGCTCATTTGGAATCGTAACATATCCCTGATAATTCTTCTTCGTCAATAGGACAATCTCATAATCCGGATTCCATTTGGCCCATCCTCGCATGCACATTTTCACGGTTTTGGGAATACGATCCTCGCGGTCCCAATAGGTCCAAATGCGTTTTGGAGCCTGGTTGTAATTTTTTCTCTCTCGAAATGCGAGTGCCATTCCAACGAAGATAATTACAATGAGAATCATAAATATGAGATGACTCTCCATTCCTATTATTTTAATTTAATAAAAATTGAAATAATAGATCGTATCATAGCAACATGAATTCCATCCTTGTTCCCATGCATAGCGTAACATATCGTACAAAGCCTCGCCGCAGCCTCTTTGCCCTTCCTCCCTCCCTGTTACGACACATCATTCAACGCTCCCAGCCGATCCAGACCGCCGCTGCTACTCCCACGATTCCCGCTACACCAATTCCCCGACCAAAGGAAATCTTAGATGAATAAATGGACGATAGACGATGACGCATGATGATGTACCATACCACTAACATTCCATATGCTACAAAAAGTGAATGAACATAAAATGGCAGTCCTAAAACTAGAAAAGGGACCACATGAAATAAGGCATCATAGAAGATCATGATGCCTGTTTTTATAGAATCAGATATCACCCATCCATCGGGGGTAAAGGAGTCTACTAAATCATGATACACTTCCATCAGATTCCCTGAGAACCACACCGTAGCAACAGAGACCAGAATTAAAAAAGTAGAGGCACGAATCACATCTTGAACGGGCTCCGTCATCCAGGGAAACAGAAGAACCCCGCATATATTTGCGTTCGTATACATTCCAAGAAGCCGCTCCATCTATTTTTGTTTATAAAACAAAATAACATAAAGAATACCCTGTTATACATTGTAGTATGGCGGCCAAGATTATGATGCCTGATGGTGTCGGCTTTGTGGAACTTCTGGAGACCTTCGGCGATGATTTGACCGTTGTCAATGCGGCTCGTGTCTCTTTTGATAAGGTATCCCATGAACTGACAGAGGGTGACAAGAAGCTCATCCATTATTTGGCAAAGCACGATCATGTGAGCCCTTTTTTCCATCCACAGGTGCGTTTCCGTTTGAAGATGCCCATTTTTGTGACACGTGAGTGGTTTAGGCATACAATTGGCTTTGCTCGAAATGAAGTGAGTCGTCGCTATGTGGATACACCACCCGAATGCTGGGTTCCGAAGGCAGAGGAGATTCGTGAGCGTGACCCCAAGATTAAACAGGGATCCAAGACCACTCCTGTAGCGGATGCAGAAACCGTTCATCAGCTGATGCATGAGCAGACCGAATCTGCGCTTCGAACCTATCATGATTTGCTCTCCAAATGCGTGGCTCCCGAAGTGGCGCGTGCTGTTCTTCCGCAAAGCATGTATACTGAATTTATTGAGACGGCCTCTCTTGCAGCTGTTGCACGCCTTTGTCACCTTCGCTTGGGATCCGATGCTCAAAAGGAGATTCGGGACTATGCATCTGCGGTGAATCAGTGTTTAGAAAAAGATTTTCCCGTTTCGTGGAAGGCTCTACAGGAAACATTTTAACTCCAACGCCGATAAGCGTAATACGCAAATAATCCAATACAAATAGCCTCACTGGCGCGAGCAATGTTCCATTCGGTATGCGTAACAAGCCTATGTGTTTTATAAAAATCAGGTGGTATCTCACAAATCATGCACCCTTTTACATTTTGAATATCTGTAGGAGATCCGCTCTGTGCTAATTGTACTTTCTTACAGCTTATGATTTGCATCTTATTATAAAAACAATAAATAGACACCCAAAAATCAATATGACAATGAATCGGATAGACATCCTTTAAAAAGCGTTCGGCAGCGGAACGTGTAATCACATAACCATGAAATAATACAAATGCATCCACTTTCACAAAATCAGATGCAGTAGGTTCCTCTAGAATCTCTGTTTGATCCTCTACCATATGACTCAATGTCCACAAATCCCATTTTTTAGAATTCTTCATGATATTGGATTTCGAAAGACACGCATTAGCCTTCTTTATAAAATCAGATGGAACCACAGCGTCATCTTCAAGTACAAGACAGACCTCTTGATTATTATCCACCATCCACTGCCAAATTGCAATATGCGACAGAGCACATCCCACTCCACCCACACTATCTAATTCCTCCATCGATCGCCGTGTCCGTGTTGCAATGTTTCGCTTAGTTAATAGGGAAATGCGTGAATCATTCATATAATCAAGCTTTTTACCATCCACCCCCAGAAATCGTTTGACATTCAAGCCTTGAATTCCAGGCTGATCCTGAAACCGTTTCCATCGATCTAATCGTCGGTCTAATGTAATACAAAAAGCGGGAATCGTTTCAATAGACCATGAAGTCATGGTGTCCTATTAGCTATTGATAGAATTCATTAGATGAATTTCATCCTCCGTAGTAAATGATTCGATGTCTCCGTGATACCGATTACAATGTTGTCGAACAACTTTTTGAAAAGGTATTCCATTTCTCGGAAATGACCTATTTCATAGAGGCTTGGAAGGATCGCCGCCAATCCAATTCAATCGGGCTCTGGCAAGATGATCTGCTCATCGGTATGGCGATTGTATGTGGACAAAAATTGGAGTTTATTTGCATCGATCCTCGTCATCAGGGCCAAGGGTGGGGCTCGAAGGTTCTACAGAATGTGATAGAGAACAGTCCATCCTTGTACTTGATTCCGATAGACGATCCCATCATATGCAAATGGTATGAGAAACACGGATTTCATCTTTCCCATACATTGGAAATGTCGGATTATACCATGCGGTATTATGTCCGTCATCCTTATTCTACGCGTAGCATTACATCAAGACCGATTCTCTCTCAACATAATAAAATTGATAATGTGAAATATAGCAAATAATAATAGACATGGGGCATCTTTCTTTAATTATCGGTTGTATGTTTGCACAGAAAACAACAGAGTTGTTACGGCGTATTCGCCGTTACAAGTCTATTGGATACAAGGTATTAGTCATAAATTATAGTGCAGATACACGCTATGGAAAAGAGTGCATTGCGTCTCATGACAAAGTACTAGAACAGGCAGTTTGCACAGATACATTATCGTCTATTCAGCATCTCATTCAATCAGGTGACTATCAAGTGGTTGCCATTGATGAGGGTCAATTCTTCCCTGATCTCTTTGCCTATATCACATCGTGGGCAGATACACTCCCTCTTCATATTGTCATTTCGGGCCTAAATGGTACCTCCGAGCGAAAACCCTTTGGTGATCTTCTTCGATTGATTCCTCATGCCGAAGAGGTAGAACATCTCAATGCCCTTTGCGCTCAATGTAGTGACGGTACCATCGGTATCTATTCAAAATATATGGGAGGCCAATCTAAAGATACGGTTATCATTGGTGGTGCGGACCTTTATCAACCTGTATGCCGCGCCCACTTTCTATCTACCTGATACAATATAACGCTATTATTTTTGTCAAAGCCTAATAGAATGTCTCGAATCTATGATGCTTCCCAACTTACTATTCGGCGGGGCGAACGAGCAATCGCAGGTAGCTTTCTGACACCTGCAGGCAATGGTTTGAATCCTTCCAATATTCGTGGATCTCGCCCCTATCTTGGAATCAATACACAGTCGATTATTAATGCCGTTCGAACAGGACAAATGACGGAATACACTCGCTATCCGACCTGTGTGGGAATTAGCCCTGGATGCCCCTGTCCTGAGACCAATGCATCGGTCATTACTGCTCCCTATGTTCCAGCCATTCCAGGCCAGGTAACAGGAATTACCTTTACGGTTGGATCCATTATTGTCTCCTGGATTGCACCAACTACTGGAGCTGGCCCCTTTACTTACACGGTAACGCCTTATTTAAATGGAATCGCCCAGTTATCTGTTACTACAACCGCGACCACCTATCGCTTTACCAACCTGATAGAGGGACAGTCCTACACCTTCTCCATTTGTGCGGCGAATGCCGCAGGCCAAGGAGGCCTCTGTCCATCTGGCTCCATCATTGCTCCACCTGAAGAGCTGTCGGTTATTTTGGCAGGTAGCAACTTGCCCGTGGATGTGGCACCCTCACTCATGTATATCTTGAATATCGGCCTCGACAATCTGCTGAATTACATGGCCTCTACAGGAACAGGACCTACTGTTAGCTCTCGTCTCATGTACCTATGGATTGCCTCCGTCGCACAGGCATGGAACTGGGTATGCACCGATTCGCGTGTAGCAGGAACACATGACGGCTGGAACTGGGATTGGAATCCGACGGTGGGTTCGGGTCCTGATGGAATTACGCTTGCATCGTTATCAAATTGTGATTGCATTATATGGACAAGCAAGGCAATTGATTATATTACCCCCTTTATTATATCTTCGGCACCATCCTGTAATTACAACTATTCCGCCACAGATGTGTCGCGCGTTCAAGCGGCCGGTCAATGGAGCACATGGAAGACACAGTGGGCTAGCTGGTTAGCTGCACGCCAATTGGATGGATCTGCTGCCGCCAAAACCACCATGCCGGTTTCTACAGCATCCGCCACCATGCCTGTGAGCGCCACACCTGTCTCAGGAGCCGCCAACTGGATCGATGCAGCACAAAAGACCATTGTTGTCAACCAAGTCTCTACCGATATTTCTAGCTTTCCTAATCCACAGGCATGGTCTCGTTTAACCGTGAATGGAAATATGCAGAAGTATGCCACATGGCTATGGGATACCGTTTCGTCCACCTGTTTGACGCCCAGCCAGGAACAGGATATTACGACAACGGTCGGTGCTCCTCTTGCGGGTGCTGCGCGTGATGCAGAAATCGATGAGGTGAAGACCATTGCTGCAAACCTGACAGATACACAAAAGATTCAGGCAGAGTTCTGGGCGGGATCTTCTCCTGGAACCATTTCTCCGCCTCTCATGAGCATGTGGTTGTGGAAGGAATACATGCGCTGCAACTCGATCACATGCCCTGTGCTTATCTTTTCTCTCTTGGATCTTTCCATCCACATGTTTGAGGGTGGTCGTGTTACCTGGGGTCTAAAGGGTCTCTATATGCAAGATCGTCCCATTCAGGAGATTCGTCGTCGTTACACAGGTCAGCAGATCCGCTCTTGGAATGGAATGGTGGATGGTGGACAATGGACCCCGTATCAGCCCTCTGACTTTGTGACGCCTCCGTTCCCTGATTTTCCGTCGGGTCACAGCAACTTTACGAAGGGATTTGCGCTAACCATGACGAAGTGGTTTGGTGCAAACATTGTAAAGACAACTACCACCTATGACAATTTGCCGCTTATGACAACGGTCATTACCTCCAATCAGACAGCACCCTATGGAGATTTTATCATTGCAGCGGGAGCATCATCGATTCAGCCAGGTGTGACACCCGCTGTGCCCGTTGTCTTCAGCTTTAGTAACTGGAATCAGATTGCAGATGCGGCTGGAGTGTCGCGTATCTATGGTGGTATTCACACGGAGAATGCCAATGTGGCCTCGCAAATAAGCGCTGATCTTATCCATGTTCTCATCGATTCAAGCTGGAGCATTCGGGCAATACAACCACTTGCGGCCGTACCTGTATTTAATGAAATCGTTCAACCAGATATCGATGCGGTATCCATTGATGATTTGACGATCTAACCAATTGCACCTCTTGATGCGATTGTAAAGGCACTTGCCGCTTCCGAGCCAGCCCACCCCCATGTACCTACTGCAGTAGATCCATCTGAGCCAGAGCCTTCTGCTCTTGCCCAACCTAACGCTGCCCTACCAGAGGCAGCTTCTCGTATCGCATGAGCGGACCAACCAGACGCCCCTGCATACCAACCAGATGGACCCGACGAACCTGCAGATGAGCCAGATGACCCAGATGCACCTGCCGACCAATTTGATGCGGGCCAACCAGATGCACCAGAAGAATCGGAAGCACTTATTTGACCTGGCTCATATACAAAACCCGATGCACCTGTTGAATCTAATACATAATGTCTAATCATCTTATTGTGATATGATGATTTCTCTTTATATCACAACATTTCCACATAGTACACGAATGCGTTCCGAATGACTGTACCACTTACGCCAATGTTCCATGCGTATCCAGCCCTGACGAACCGCCGCCGCGACACTTTGAACTAGTACAGTATATTCATGTTTAGAAAGAGAACAATTTGCATAGTGCCCTATACATTCATCAATTGTATACATTTGAATCGACTGACCGTTTTGTGAACGAACATGATTATGAAAGGCAAACAGCCAATTACGAACGGTTTCACGCAAGGTCTGTCCATAGAGTCCTCGAAGGGGTGGTGGAGGATTACCACTACAATAGGTGACGGCGTGTTGCTGACAGTTTTTACAAGGGATAATCTGAGAAAGCGTCGACAACATTACTTCCATAAAGTTTGCCTGGTCGGTGTCTACAATGGTGTTACCCGATTGACCCATTCTCTCCGCCGTGCAGTGTAAATATTTCCATATGATCGGACCCCATTGTTCGGGCTCCAAGAGTTGATGTGAATCGATTCCCATGAGCGGGATCGTACCGCGTTTTTTACCACAACCACAACTCATCTTCCTATTAATGCTATCGATAAAGAAATGCTTTATATTCTATGATGAGTTCTTAGAGAGAAATCATCATAGCGACGCACTGTTTCGATCAGTGGACCTTTAGGTTATGAGCCTAACGCTCTTCCATCGGAGCTTCATCGCTATTCGTTGTGCCGTTATGAACGGTACAAAAGAATATGACCCTAGTGGGATTTGAACCCACAACCTTGCGATTAGAAGTCGCACGCGCGATCCAATTGCGCCATAGAGCCTATTTCTGTATTACAAAAAGTACAGAAATAGGCACTTTGCCTTCAACTGGATTCGAACCAGTGACCTATCGCTTACAAAGCGATTGCTCTAAGCCAGTCTGAGCTATGGAGGCATGTGGATTTCTCCACACCTTATTCTATAGGGGGGTCTTTAAGCTGTTTTTATATCGCAAAGGGACATCCTAAAGCCGCCTGCCGAGGTTAGATCTAATGAGCGAATACTTTGTTGTTCTCAGCAATCTCTCCTCGCTTCCTTGTATTATGTACTACCAGTATCATAAAAAATATTTCTATTCCCTTCAGATCCTTTTCAATTCCCTTTTCTCTTTCTTTCATCATTTGAAATGGTCCAGTCTATACCAACTTAATGATGGTGGGCTCTTTAATTTTCTAGATGGAGTCTATTCCTATTTATCCATCTATCTATTTTCCATCTATCTCATACTCTCTAATCACTATGAACTCCGCACGGAACTCTTTTTGATTCAGACTATTTTGCTCTCCATGGTGTATATCAATCTGGGTGCAGTCATTGTCTTACCTGTCACTGCCTTTTTAACACTCATTATCACAGGCGTTCACTATCAAAAAATGAATACAGTCGCTATTTATAATCCTTACTTGCAGCTCGGTGTTGGGTTAGCCGCAGCGGATCTTGCCTGCTTTTTTATTGCCGTAACATATGAATATAATTATTTCCACGCCGTTCACCACCTAATCGCATTTAATTTACCGATCATTGTGGATAAGTATGTATCGACCCTGCGCCAGCCATCTGAACCATCCGTCATACGACTGGAGTCACCCGTGATGCGTCCCATTAATTCTTCTTGAAGAGAGTCATAAGCCCATCACAGCACATACCTGTCACCTCTTTGACTTTTACATTCAAGTGTTGAGACACATCAATCATGGTTTCTAATAGCGCCTCTGCTGTGCTATCATAAATCATAAGCAGTACCGCCTGTTTCTCCTCATCCTTAACATTGTCCTTTATCAGCAATTTACCTACTTCTAGTGCAATCAGCTTCTTATCCTTGCCCCCTAAGAGTCCATCTTGGAGTTTGACACTTTCCAGCAACTTAATAATCGACGCCATCATTTGCGTTATTTTTAGGGCGCTGTCAAGTGTCGGATGTTGTAAAATTAAGTCGGAGGATTCTTTTACTTTGTCGTACACCACTTTTAGAACGCTCTTCTGTGCGTCCGTCAAGGTATTGACGATTTCTATTTTAATGTCATTCACTTTCTCCTTGATATAAGATAGCTCAACCTTTGACATGATACTACATAGACATTCTATTATTATTTTCAGAATAAACTCTCCGTATATAGTAAGATGTCGTATGTACCAGGAAATAAATCAGAAGACCCTGCAGTACATTTTGAAGCTGGCGTGAAAGATTTTGCCCGTCTTGATAAGGTTCGATTAATTAATATTGGCGGATCCATACAATACGGTATTTTATATTGTATAGTATTCTTTTTTATAGGTATATTGTTACACAACATATTTCCAGCATTAAATAAATCCGATCCATTATTCAATATATTTTTATGGATTATTATACAAAGTGTCGTCATTATCATTGCAGCATTTTATGTTGAAAAATTGGTGGAGATTTTTCCAGGAATCTTTACATTCTTTCCGAAGTATTTTGATATGAATGATCTATTAGCAAAAGGGTTCATTCCATATGGTATAGATGAATATAAAGGCAATATGGCAGCATCACTCATTTTAATTGGAACTCAATATCAATTATTAAATAAGGTTGAATATTTTACGACTGAGTTTTCAAAGCGTTATTTGTAAATGGTTTATATACATATT
>Ga0247722_10001117_pt1 | contig 15202 bp, 16 predicted proteins | sample MSEWelMarce3H_FC_FD_189094 | JGI IMG/M metagenome (GOLD analysis project Ga0247722, IMG submission 189094) | Subsurface sediment microbial communities from gas well in West Virginia, United States - MSEEL Well Study Marcellus 3H_FC | ecosystem: Environmental > Terrestrial > Deep subsurface >... | reverse complement strand
ATTCATTAATGAGTAAATATAATGAAAAGACAATTAACAGGAATGCACTGAGAGCCACTGTTGTAGGAATCTTAGCCTTGTAATCAGGGCCAAGTTCATTCAATACATCGCTTAATTGTATTACGCCACTCAGGCAATAAGTAATTACTGTTGACAATACGAACATCGGCATAGATGGAAAGCCGGATGGATTAGCAAGTTCAGACAATAATGATAGACGTGTCGCAGAAGGTGACCATAATCCGGGCATACATGATTCACTTGCCTTCGCCGGAGGCACATCCTGCGGCATAAATGTCATCATCATTCGTGCAATTAAATTACTACTGATGAAGCTACTCACAACAACAGCAAATAAGAATAACATAGGAGTTTGATATGTAATTAATGATAATGCACCTGTTCCATATAATAGTGCATCGGGTAAAAGCCTAAATCCTTCCGCTGCTACAGGTTTTATTGTTCCGAGAAATATATCTCTGGCAAATACGAAAATACCTGTGGCCATTCTACTGATATTAAACGTTGTTCACTATAGTAAAACAAGTCACACAATATTTACTTTTAGTGAAAAATGGGTATTCCATCATATTATCGTAAGTTAGTTAAGGAGATTCGTGGATTATATTGCACACGACCAGATTTACCTAAATGGCTTTTAATGGATTATAATTGTTTAATCTATCAAATTCTTCGTGATTCCAAAACTTTGCCTAAATTTACTCCAAGTGATAAGAAAGGATGGGAAAAAATGTTTATTGCTGAAATTTGCACATATACGCGGAAAGTAATAGATCTAACAGGTATACAATTAGAATCGGTGTTTATTGCTATTGATGGAGTAGTACCTTTGGCAAAAATGCGTCAGCAGCGCATGCGACGTTTCAAGGCGATCAGTGAGCGTCAGCTCGGATTACGTGATGCGGGTAATTGGGATACTAATGCAATTACACCCGGGACGGAATTTATGGATCTCCTTGCTACTGAACTGCGTCGTACACTACAAGGAGCGACAATTAGTGATACATCTGCATTTGGAGAGGGTGAGCATAAGCTTTTGGAGTTTTTGAAGGCATTGCCTGAGAGCGAAAGACGTGGTAATGTAATTGTGTATGGTTTAGATGGCGATTTGTTTGTTTTAACCTTGTTGGCAAATCAAATGTTTTGTCCACACATGAATTTCTATTTTTTGCGTGAGGAACAGCAGCCCTCCGAGCAGAAGGAACCACAATATGAATGGATTTCATTAAATACATTGAAAGGTGGTCTTTTAAAGGAGAAAGCGACCTGTATTGATGGTGATGAATGGCTCAAAGAATATGCTTTAGCAATGAGTCTTTTGGGTAATGATTTTGTTCCTCATGGACTTGCATTTAGAATTAAGGATGGTGGGCATGAACGTCTTCTGGATTATTTGAGGCGTCTTCATGATAGTGGTCTACGACTATTAGATGCTGCAGGTGAATTATCTTTGGAAGGTTGGGCACAATTGTTCAAGTGGCTTGCGGCCGATGAAGTACGATTTATTAGTCGCTCGGTCCAAAACAAAATGCAGGCTAGATCAACTAGTGCAATACAGGATAAGCCACTCGAATGGCGAAATCAAGCGGAAGGTCAGCTTTTAGATGGCCGCAATAAACTGAAATCTAATTGGCAGACCTATTATGCTCGCGCAGGCCTAGGATCCCTGGAAGGTTATGAAGCACATTACATTGAAGATTCTGCTAAACAATATTTGGATGCACTTTCTTGGACATTCAATTATTATTGTAAAGGCGCAGCTGCTGTCAGTTTCGATTGGATGTATCAATATCCTGTTGCTCCTCTATTTAGTGAGGTATCACGCATATTTCCTTCGATTGGATTTAATACAATGGAAGCGCCGACGGATTTTGTACTGCCCACAAGATATGAACAGTTAGCACTAGTATTACCTGCTGCTTCTTGGTCATTACTTCCTAAATGTAAAGAACGACAGCTATTAGTGCGTGCTCCATGGTTATATCCACGCGAATGGTCATATCATAGTTTTGGCAAACGATTTTTCTGGGAATGTGAGGCGCATATACCGATTCCATCAATTAAGGATGTGCGTGATATTTTAGCCTAAGCGACAATACATAGTCTATTTAGACGAAACGTATGGGAAATGCAGCATCCCTAGGTATTGATCATTCACATGTTCGCATTTATACAAATTTATTACAATTTAATGATCATGTACGACGTGTGCAGATGTTGGAGACACTTATGATGGCACCTGAATATATTGCATCTGCGAAGCGTGCAGGTCTATATGCTGGATTTCTGAATTATATTCGAGCAGTTAAGACTGGTGATCGTGGAGCAACATTCCCTATTATGGCGCAGCTGCAACAACCACCACAGCAACAGCGTATTGGTCCAGCTATGGCGGCAGTTATGGCACGCCAACCTGCAGCACCTGCAACAATACAGGGACAATTAGCAACATATCAACAACCGGCAACTCCGGCCTGGCAGATTATTTCCGCAACACCATCTGGCAAGGCGCTTGATTACTTTCAGCAATGTCTATTAGTCCTAGGTATAGGCGAAGATGATACACTTAGCGAAGAATTATTGAAATCGACTTATAAGAAGGGCGCTCTCAGGGCACATCCTGATAAGGGCGGGTCTGAACAGCAATTTGAAGCAGTAACGCGAGCATTTGCATATTTGTCCGAGATTTTGAAGCGCATTAAGGGTACACGTAAGGTTACTAATGATATTGTGGCTGCCCCGGCGGCAATACAACAGGAACGTTCATCAGAAATTTCTAAATGGGAAAATGTTAAGCCTGTTCGACTTGATCCGAAGAATTTGAATACTGCTGTATTCAATCAGTTATATGAACAAACACGAATCCCTGATCCTGAAGATGAAGGTTATGGTGACTGGTTGAAGGACGAGGCAGGAGATGCAGCATCAGGTCAAAAGTTCTCTGGGAAGTATAATCGTGATGTATTCAATAAGATGTTTCAGGATGAGGCTGCCAAGAAGGCAACTAGCACACAGCTCATTATGCATCCTGAGCTAATGGCGCTTAATAGTTCTTCTGCTGGCGTGGAGATTGGTCGTGATAAACCTCAATCCTATACTGCCCCGGCCAATGCTGATATGCAGTATACTGATTTACGTGCTGCATATACGACAGAGAATACTATTAGTCCATATGTTGCGAATGTACGTGTGGAAGAACGGAATTTGAAAGACTATAAGGATTCATACAAGAAGGGACCGGCAGCACTTACATCGCATGAACAAGCAATGTTAGATCAGCAATCACGCCAACGGGATCAATATGAAATGCAGCGTCAGCGTCGTGTTGCTCAAGAGGATTTGAATGCTGCATCGTATCATGAACGAATGAAGCGACTGGCTCTAACTAATTAGTTTATCTTAGATATTTCACGGTAAGAATACATACTATAAAAACCCAATAATTATTAGGTTTTTATAGAATGACTGACTCATTATGGATAGCATTTTCCGTAATTGTTTTAGCCGCCATTATTTGCGGTCTATATTTTGTTAGACAGAGTATTGCCGCGAGCCCATGGACTGATAAGGCATTGTTGGAGCGTGGTATGGATTTACCTCCGCTTTGGTTATATTTCGATAATTCACAGGTGAATTCCCGTGTATGGTATGATTTCCAAGCACGGTCTTCACGAGTATTAAATCAACCATATTTGAATCTCTGTTATGAATCCATTGTACGTGCAAATGGACAATTCTATCGGATTGAGGTGATTAATGGTATTCAAGGCCTTAATGAACGTCTTGGTCCTGATGCACTGCCTCCGCGTCTTGCAGGGGAGCAGGGTGCATTAATGACAGTAGGGCCGGCAGAGAAGAATTGGATCCGTGCTGCTGTGCTAGCTAAATATGGTGGTTTATGGATGGAGCCGACATCAATTGCATTGCGTGGGTTCGGTGAATTGCCGAAAGATAAGATTATATTCTTCGGAACCGATCCTGATGAATCATTTGCAGGTAAAGCAGGAACTATTATTCCCAGTTTCCAAGCAATTTGGTGTCCTAGACCTAGTGATCCGCTCTTCATAGCATGGGCTGCCGAGGCTAAAAAACGGCTTTCTGAAGCTGTTAGTGGAGGATCACAGATTCGAGGGGATGCAAAATGGGATTTCCTAAAGTACTTCAATGGGCGCCAAAATGTTGAAGTACGACCTGAATATGAACTTAGACGCAAAGGTCGTGCAGGGCGGCTAATTCAACTAGAGGATTATTTAGCTCAAGGTTCTATACACTTTAGTATTCCTGAAACGGCTGTCTATGCATCACTGCCGGCTCGTGACTTGGAACTGCGTCTAAATTGGCAATGGTTCCGTCGTATGAGTGAGGAGCAAATATTAGATTCTGATCTAGTCATTGCTCAGCTATTAAAAATGAGTCTATCGACTTAAAAATTTGCAAACTTCTGTGTTTTTTGATATTCTAGACAAGGTATTTAAAACAGATATGCGGTATAGGCTAAATCTAGACAAATTGTTAGGGCCTTCTAAGGGCGGAAGGGGATAATAAGATCCGAAGGATCGCTAGGAACAGCATGTTCCCCTAGCAGACTAATGAAAAAGCGGAAGGGGCTATAAGATCCGAAGGATCGATAGGAACAGCATGTTCCCCTAGCAGACTAATTAAAAAAGCGGAAGGGGCTATAAGATCCGAAGGATCGATAGGAACAGCATGTTCCCCTAGCAGACTAATTAAAAAAGCGGAAGGGGCTATAAGATCCGAAGGATCGATAGGAACAGCATGTTCCCCCCCCTTATAGGAAGGTAATTACATTAGTGGTTGGAACAACCAGTGCAGACATTCTTTCCATAGCAAGATAATATTCACTATATTTCCTACCATGAGCGAATCGTTCATGGGTACGAAACGTATAACCAAAAGGCCTAACTAGTTGACGAAGAACAGTTATAGCTGCATTCATATTCATTTCACGATATAAATATTTTTGTGCCTTACATGGAAAATAGTAAGTTTCTAACTCTAATAGAATAGCTTCGAAGACGGGCCAAGGGAAACTAGCTTCAGTAAATACATGGGAATCTGACCATCCATGTATATTTACTCTCCTTAGCCATTCGATGGCCTGGTCCTCATCGGGAATAATTCTAAATACGTTGGCCATCTCTACTTTTAAAAGCCGGTTACAATTAAGCTCCTAAACGATGTATATCCCTGTGAATATTGAACCCATCCTTTCATTAAAAATTCATACAATTGAGTACCCTCCTCCAAAGAGCCGTAGCCAAACATATAGACCGTTTTCTTTACAGAATCAAAGACATCTTCAAAAGATTCACCAACCATCCATAAACGTGTTAGATTTTTCAGTATATCAATTTCGTTCTTCTGTAGAATTGCTTTTATGAGGGGATAATAAATCTCAAAACTCGGGATGGAGCATAATTCCAATACTAACTTATGAACATCCGATTTCTTTTTAGGTGCATCTATATTATTTTTGAAATATTGAACTAATAATTTCAAATATTGACAATATTCTCTTATAATATTAGTGGAATGTGTCCGTAACCACAAAGTTGATTCATCACATAATACATCTTTTGAGAGCCCATACTTCACTAAGAGTCGATCCGAAATTTCGTCCAAATTTATATCAGGCAATGCAACACATCTGCAACGAGATAAGAGCGGCGGGATCAGCTGTGACTTTCGTGTTCCAATAAAAATAAAACACGCAACATGAGAATATAATTCCATAGGACGCCGCAATGCCTGTTGACTTAGTTCAGGAAAGGATTCTAAATGATCAATTACAATCCAACGAACACAGCCTGGTTTCCTGGCAGGCTGGCGCACATAATCTAAAAGTACATTGCGCACTGTATGAATACCGCGATCTTGATGCGAATTCATAAAGAAAATATCAGACTCATTATGAAGATTTTCAGTTGCAGATCCATAATGATGAATTAAATATGATCTCAAGAAATTATTTATAATAGATGTTTTACCTGATCCATGATTCCCTGTTAAGAATATATGCCCAGGATTATTAAAGAAAACTTTTAGAGATTGTTCTATCGCTTCATATCCAAATAATTGGTCTTCGTGAGGCGTAGCCTCACTCAGAGTCCTTTGATTTTGATCAAGGTCTTCGCGTGGCGTAGCCTCACTCAGAGTCCTTTGATTTTGATCAAGGTCTTCGCGTGGCGTAGCCTCTTGCGACCCAAATTTACGGTTAAGGTCCATTCCTAAGTTCTGTAATCTGTATAAATTTAAACCTTGTACGCGACGTCATGTAAGATGTCTCGTTCGAATAATAAGGAATTATACAACCTATTAGGCGTGAGCCCTACCGCGAGCTCCGATGAAATTCGCTCTGCTTATAAAAAGGCTGCATTGAAAGAACACCCTGATAAAGGGGGTAATGAGGAGACTTTTAAGAAGATTGCTCAGGCATATCAAATCCTAAGTGATGATGAAAAACGACGTCATTATGATATGACAGGAGTTGTTAATACTAATGATAGACCACCCCCAGGATCAATACCTATGCCTCATCCATTTAATTTTGATATACCATTTGACTTAGGTAAAATATTCGGTGGCTTTCGTGGCGCTCCTGGACCGCGGCAAAAAGGTGATAAGGCTCCTCCACGTATACAGCGTGTTCCAATTTCATTATCGCAATTCTATCATGGCCATTCATTCGAAGTAAAAATTAACCGCATGAAGTTTTGTGAGCCATGTAGGGGTTCCTCATATAAATCACGGCGAACATGTGATCATTGTGGAGGTTCTGGCTCTGTTGCACAGATTATTCAAATGGGTCCGATGAGTATTAAAAATATTAGTCCATGTGGCCCTTGTAGCGGTGAGGGTAATATTGGAGCGGATAAATGCGAAGTCTGTGAAGGTCAGGGTAAACAACCTGAGGAGAAGACATTGAAAGTAGATGTAAAACCGGGTGTTGCCGCAGGTACAACAATTGTCTTCGAATCTATGTGTTCTGATTCAAATGAGTATGCTCGTGCCGGTGATGTGCACATTATATTGGATGAGGCACCGGATGAAGACTGGAAGCGTGTCGGTGCAGATTTACGAACAACCGTTACGTTAACTTTGGCAGAATCATTAATTGGTTGTCGACTGAAGTTTAATGAGCACCCGTCTAAGGACCCTGTTATTTGTGAAGTCGGTGCAGGTGTAACGAATGGTGATGAACTTCGATTTGTCGGACAAGGAATGCCTGGAGGGCATTTAATTGTGACTGTTCAAGTTCGTCCTCGACAGGATGAACGTGAAAAGTTGCAGCGTGAAGGACGGGCCTATTTGGCTTCCCTCTTCGGAATACAATTAGATAGTGTTGTTGATATTTAGCCGAGATCGCATAATAAATGCTATCATGTCATAAACTGTTGTGAAGTCACAACAGTTTAGCCGAGATATGTCTGACGATCGACACCAACCCAGGCAGGGCTCTCCATCCTGGCGGCCTGTGCCATTAAAGTAGGATCATTCGCTAACAGACGATCAGAACCGGTTTGGGACCAAGGTGCACCTTCATAGATTGACATACCGCCACGCATCTTGCGACGTCTAGTGGTCTTGCGCCCCTTACGATTACGGCGATGACGGCGACGACCACCAGCCATGTTACCACCCATAGGACCACTAGGAGGTGCCATTGCACGCTCAACGTCCTGAGTTACCTGTCCCTGTAACGTATATGCGGGATTATCCTGGCCGGCAGGAGATTCGGAATAAGACCGTGCTTGAGCAAGGGCTGCATCCTGTCCTGCAAGGTGAGCGGAGTCGCGGAGAACGCCGGCGCCATCAGAACCGAAAGCGGAAGGCCAGGGAGCCATGCCACCACGGAGCTTTCTGTAACTACGTCTGTGACTACGTCTGCCACCAGATGTAGGCATCATATTAAGGCCCCCACCATGGTAAGGACGAGTGTATTCAGCAAACTGGCGTCCTTGAGCTAAGCTCTGTGCGGCAGAACCGGCCATCAGATCAACACCATAGGGGGCGCCGCCGAGGTTACAGGTGCCGCCGTACATTCCCCGGTTACGGCGGTTACTTTTACGATTTTTACGGGTGCGACTTTTGCGATCGCGATTACGACGAGATTTAGCCATTTCTATTTTTGAGCGCATATTTTATTCTCACCTAAAAGTATAGGAATGGAACCGGAGTGGACAAAAAAAAATATTAGTAATGACGCTGTGTGCTCATATTACTATGTTCTCTTCGTTATTGCGGCGGTCGCCGCCGTAGCATCATTAATTATGATGTTTATTATCCCCTTCATGAAAGGTATTGGACCCGGTTTGAAGACAATACAAATCATTACACTATTAATCCAGGGCTCTCTTGCAGTCATTGCAACACTCGCGGCCTATCTCATGTGTGATCGGGCACTCAAACCTGCATCACTATTAGGGCATTCTAGGGCTTAAGTATTCTCCCCATCCTCTAATTGTTGTAATTCCATCGAATTATATGGCATATAATAAACTATATGTCTTTTTTTAACAAGTTGTTCCGCTATTTGTAAAGGTTTTTCAGATCGCGGTGCACCGAATATCAGGAAGTGTGTTGACTCCCTAATCAATTTGTTGTTACGGAAGATTGATGCACGTTTTCCATCACGTCGCCAATCAGCTTCATATAGAATGCATGGTATATGACGCTTAGAATCTTCAGCATACATTTCAATATAAATTGATGATTCTCCTTCAGCAGGTACATTTATAGATTGAATATCGTCTAGATCTTCGACGATTAGATTCATGATTTCCTTAATATCATTTGCAGTCAAATCCTTCCTAACGCCAATGATTCCAAGTTTACAAATTTTCGGAGCACGTGGTGGACTCAAAGATCTTTCTCTTTGATTAATTTTCAAAAATGAATCTAATGTATTTTGTTTCTGCATCTGCATCTGCATTCTTAGACTTCCAGCAACTACTAGACTTCACTTCTCAAATTTAGCCTGTAGCAAGAATAAAGTTAAATGGCTCATAATTATATCCCAACACTGCAAAAACAACATTTGGAATTAATCCATCAAACTCTTCTATAACCTGTTTGAATAATTGTGCAGTGTTTATCGGCGGTCCACCGAAGGCCCCACAACCCCATGCACTTAGGATAAGTGTATCAACCTTCTGTTCAGCTGCAATTAGAAATAGTTGTCGAATCTTCTCCATCATAGTTACAGCATCCGTCTCCTTCCTGAAATACTGCCCACAGAGTGTTGTCGGTACACCACAGAGAGACGGTGCAGAAATTACATCAAATTTGATTGGCGTCGACATTCTTTTATAATATTGGTCTGCGCCTTGCTTGAAGAATTCAACGTTATGACTATATACTGTTTGATTGAGACGCATCGGGTAATACTTTTGATGTAAATGTTTGAACAGATTGGATCGACGGAATAATTCTTCTTCTTGTGCGCGTGATCCTGCTTCCACTAAGCCGCCGGCTTTACACCAATCAGCCATATTAAGAATGCATGTGCGCCCCGTAGGGGCTTCTAGGGCAGCATAAATACAGTCATTTTCCACAACAGTTAGATTTGTATGTGTCGAATTTTTTTCTGGGATGCGTATTATGGGGCCAAGATATACGGTTGATTCAAAATCAGGGCTTTCCTTATAGACCTGTTTTGTATCATCCCAACAATTAATACGAACATCTGGTGCTAATGCGACTTCAAATACTTTCTTAATTGAAATTGTCTTTTCTGTCATTACTGTATATTATTGATTAAGACGCTTTAATAGTCTTTGCTCAGATTTTTGGAAATATTTATTATAATTGACATTCTTGTGTTCAATATCAGATGCACTGGGGCATTGTACTGCCAAATATGGGACACGTGTCCACATACGAAGTTTTTCAGAATAAAACACATCAATAATTTTGATATTTTCATCGTCTTTGGGAATATTATTTAATATCTTATCATAAGTGTCGGCATGTATTAACATAAAATGCGCTGCATATCCATTCGCTTCAATTAACTGCAGCTCTTTGTTGATAGGTGCACCCTCCTTTTTCACTGTAGAAATACCGCCTGAAAAGATATCCCATTTATCTCTATTATCCCACAAATAGGGTAGCACTGAATGCAACGACTTTAAGGCACCAGGTTGTAATTGACAATCATCTTCGATACAGATGAACCAAGGATAATTCCGCTGCTTCGCAATCTCAATACATTTAAGATGTGATAATGTACAGCCCTTCCATCCTGGTTTTTTCCGGATTGCCGGCATCATTTCGATGTTCGCCGGCCATAATGCAAATTCCTTTAAAAGCGAATTACGACGGTCCGTGCGCTCAGGAAGATTTATACATAATATAGGCGGTAAACGCAATGGCTGATAAATACTATATGCAATTAGTAATGTTAATACAATTATTACAGGTATTACCAAATAATGCATATCTCTATTGTGTAATTACAATTATACAATAGATTTATGATATATTATATTATAAGGTCTTGAAATTTAGAGAGCGTCACCCATGAGCTGTGCCATGGATATACGTTTCTTCTCGATCTTCCCGCTGACAATGTAAATAGAATTCTCAGTCATCACGAGGAAATCATCACCAACCTTGAAAGACTTCTGGACAGAGCTGGTGAATTCATCCTTGGACTTCACAAGAACCTTCTCCTTGGTATCAACGTCCTCGCCGAGGAAAGCCTTTTTAGTAGCGGTATCAACATAATAGTCGAGTAGAAGGGGGCGATCATGTTGCATTGCTAGACGTGCTGCATGCTGCAATGTATTAACATGGGGGAGAATTTCATTTGATGTAGCCGCTGTCGTAGGTGCAACAATAGTAGTGTTTGCCGGGGTTGTAGACATGTCTGCTCGCTATTAGAGATAGTTCTTCCTTGTTTTTCCGCGACGCCTGGTGCGTTTTCGGCGCTTGCTTCTGCGTTTACCGCCTTTCCTGGTATTATTCGAATTACTATTATTCGAATTACTATTAGAAGGTATTGAGCATATATCTTCACCGGATCGCCCGCTTTCTTCTTTGAATTGTGGTATAGTATATAATTTATAGCCTTTATGACCTTTGGCACCATCGAATTTAGCCTTCGAAGAACATGCTAAATATGCCTGAATTCCTTCAGGTAAAAGCGTATCAATCATTAATTTGAAGCCAGGTTTGGGACAACCGCCATTATTAGTTAATATAATGATATCAATGTTATTCGATGATAGTTTCATAAACATATCTCGAAGATCAGCTAATCTTCGAGGTCCACCACAAATATATATTAACATGTCTTCCATCATTTGGTCTTCGGTAAGAGATTCTGGAAGTTTCAGGACATTTGAATAAAAATCGAAGTCTTCTGTAAATCCTAGAGCAACTCCTTCGAACTTCGAGAGTGTTCTATCCCAATCGAAGATCGCTGCCTTGTATTTAACTTGTTCAGCATTTCTTAATGTATTTATCCATTCTTCTAATATATCGAAGTCTGAGTCTGAAAGTCCAGATAGAGGATCATAATATAATCCACGGTGTGTTTTCTCTAAATAATTAATGTAATGATTTAGTTGGCTCTTTTGTAACGAAGATTTATAGTCTTCCAATACACGTGGATTATAAGGAATATTTAATCGGAGAAGATTATCTGTATGTTGCACTTTCACAGTTCTAATTGTTTGACAAAATGACCTGACATTTTTAATCTGATTTGGATCATTGTCAAAAAAAATAGCAGCGTCATATTTGTCAGGTGGTCTTACAGGTAAATCAGACCGCACAGGCTCCATTACTATTAGGCAGTAATAGTTTTTGCTGCAGCAGCAGCAGCCTTCGTTTGACGCTTCTTAGCCGGCTTCACTGCTTCAGCCGTTACAGCCACAGCCTTCGGTTGAACAGGGGGTTTGATCAGTACAATCTCTTTTTCATGTTTGTCAAAGACTTTATTAATGAATTCATAGCCTTCATTAATTTGGTCCATGTTTCGTGCACCTGTAATGATAATATTTCCCGTCTGGAAAATACTAATAGTGATACGTTTGCATTGACCAGGGCCTTCGCCATTACCTTGACCCGAACACAGCGTTTCACAATTACAGACACCGGGACTAGCCTTCGGATCGCGTTTAGTATTATAATAGTACTTCGTATCTACACCCTGATACAAGGTCTTCTCGAAAATACTGAATAGTCCATAGCGATCACGAAGGATAGCATGAATAATCTCTGAATGGAGAGGAATATTTAGAGAGAAATCACTATTGATCATTTGCACATTCATCTTATTGACCTTCGGAGGGACATTGAAGGGAGTTTCAGACAATTTAGTACATTCATCAATAAGCCATTGAAGTGTTTGTGTGGCAAATTCTTCAGAATGAATACCAGTCATTTGGACAGAGCCATTTCCAAAGAGTTTGATATTAACTTCCTTCCATCCGCGCACATCAGAGACCCATCGACGAACGACAAGAGTGGATTGATTGAAGAATGATTTATTGGTAATCTTCCTATGAGTAAGAGCATCGCGATGAGATTCACCGACTACCTCGGCGCGATGTTCAAATTTCAGAACTCCTTCCCCAGGCCACCATAGTGGAATTAGGATTTGCGGTACAAGACGGAAGAACTTCGGAAGATCGAAGCTCAGTCCATTGTTTGTTGCAGTCATAGTAGAGATACGAAGTGCGTTACGTTTGTAAAGACTCATTGTCGTGTTTTTTTAGCCTAAATACTTTCTGACCACTGCAGACTTTCAATTTTTGGATAGAACCAGGTATTTAAAATAGTTTGAAAAATCTTCTGACTTTGTTCGAAGGAAATGAATTCAAATGCCTGATTAATAGAATAACGCTTAATAAATTCTAAAATTGTTGGATCTATTAGATCGGTATATACAACGAAGAAAATGAAGGCCGCCATAAATTCTTCCATTGAAAAATCTCTATATGATTCTTGATTGATAAATCTATGAATAAAATTAAATGTTGGTTTATGGGCATTTAGTTGACGAAGATCACCACGATAAAATAACGATGATAATGATTTTTGCATGATTAGACCACCATTAAGCCCTGAGGGTGGATTGAATCGTATACGAAGACATGCATTTCTAATAGACTCATGTACACGATTAAGGGAATTACATAGAAATATCACACAAAGTGACGATGGAGGGTTATCCAAAAATGGTCTTAGTGCCAGCTGTGCGGACTCAGTAAGTGTTTCACATTCATCGAGCACTAAAAAACGCGGTCTTGTTTCTCCTGTAGGTCGCCAATCAACTTCGATAAATGGTATACACTTGGCACGAATTGCTTCTAAAGATCGTTCATCTGCTGCATTTAGAATGAAACAAACGCGGCTGAAAATTTGTTCTTCGGGCCAAATCTGTTTTAATAACCACAGTGTTGTACTTGTTTTACCTGATCCTGGACTTCCATATAATAACAAATGCTCAATATACTTCGGATTTGTTGAAAAATGTTTAAATAATTTCTGTACTCTTGAACACACATAATCTAAATTAGGAGGAACTTTAACCATATCGCTATTATGATACATATAACAGGTATTTTAGACCCTCTGTTATAGATCATTAAATACTCAGTGTGGTCTAAATAGGATTGACAGAAGTACAATTAGGATAAAATGAAATCAGTTAAGAAGCGCGCTACTATTAGTGCGGAAGATATTACACCTTTAAATGTTATTACGCGGCCTCAAAGTGATGCTACTACTGCCTCTTCAAATGAGATAGTAATTGATGCGCCTTCATCGCCTATTACATCAGTTGCTGCGAAGCGTGCTCCGCGAAAGAAATCTTTTCCTGTAGTTGCGGTTGTAACTGCGAATGGTATTCAAGGTAATTTTATGGCGGAAAAACGGAAGCCACTTATTGCACATTTACCATTTTCTTCTACGGAAGTTCAATTTCACGATGGTCCTGTATCATATGATCCACGGCCACCCGTTCAGCCACAGCCTTTTGATATAATGGAGAATGCATTTGATATTGCTGCATCAATTACGGATGTATATTCTGGTCCACCCAACCAAAGGTTGGTGGCAAAGCCTCGCTCTGAGTCCGAGCCTCCAACCTTTGGTTGGGGGCAAGGTCCAATTGTGACGGAGCCTGAGGCTGATTCTGAGACCAAAGCTGCTACTACTACTGCTGCTGCTGTACCTATAGTTGAACCGCTGCCTGTATTTACACGTATGGACCTCAATTTATATAGTCGTGAGGGTGGTGTAATTGAGGTTCCTGAAAAGACTGATATTGCATGTTTCTGGTGTGCGCATCAGTTTGAGGGTCGACCTGTATTTTTGCCATATGATGAGAAGGATGGTGTATGGCATGTATATGGTAATTTCTGTTGCCCTGAATGTGCTCTGGCATATTGTATTGACGAGAAGGAAGATCAACAATTAAGATGGGAGAAAATTGCGCTGCTTCATAGACTTTATGCTAATGTCATTGGTGGGCGTATCTATCCTGCTCCTGCACGGACTGTTCTAAAGCTATTTGGCGGTCGTTTGTCTATTGAGGAATATCGGATAACTGTTCGACGTGGTAAAGTGCGAATCGATATTCATTACCCGCCTATGGTGTCATTGTTGGCGACGATGGATACTAAGCCGATTGACTTTTATGAGACGACGATTCCGAAGTCCTTTGTACCACTTAATTCTGAGCGTGTGCGGAAGGTCGAGGAAGGATTGCGACTGAAGCGCTCGAAGCCGCTGAAGGATAAGGAGTCAACACTGGATGCATGTATGAACTTGCAGATTAGACGGAGCTAATCTGCTTCTTTGCCATCGGGCCTATCGGCCCTCGGAACCTCCAAATCAGGAGATCCTGATTTGTCGGTACGCTTCGCTCGGCGCTAAGGATCTAGACCCCCTAAAATTGATTTAAGGATCGATGTATATGTTTATTAGACCCATACATCGATTACAATGGCTAATTCTATTACAAACGCATTTTCTAGCTTTAATAATATTATGCAGCGTGAGCTTGCATTGCTTCAAGTAAATATGTTGGAGACATCACATTCTGCAACCGCATCTGCAACTGCACCTGCACCTGCACCTGCACCTGCACCTGCACCTGCACCTGCACCTGCACCTGCACCTGCACTATCTATTAATATTAATGCCC